>OGRC01000028.1_pt1 | contig 120305 bp, 86 predicted proteins | sample 1553431 | NCBI WGS metagenome assembly OGRC01 (sample SAMEA2580064, study PRJEB22360) | human gut metagenome | biome: human gut; feature: human-associated habitat; material: faeces | place: Denmark | collected 2008/2010
AGCAGTTCTTTGTTAAATGCGTTCACTGCTGCGTTGACTGCTGCGGACTGGATCAGGATATCGTTACAGTACGCATCATTCTCCAGCATACCGATAATCCCTCGGATCTGTCCTTCCACACGTTTAAGACGATTGATCAGTTTCTTTCTCTCCTCCTCAGAACGCATTGTGTGTTTTGTGCAGCAGGGACAGACTTTTTTCTCCTGTGTATCTGCCATATGGGAAATCCTCCTTCTGATTTTTATGTACTCTCGGAATCTTTTTGTACTTGATTTTATGAGAAGATTTTTTGTCAGATGTGCCCGAATTTTTGAGGCGTACGCGGTGCGTACGTTGATAAAATTCGGGTGCATCTGGCGAAAAATCAGCCATAAAAGCAAGTGCAATAAAGACTCCGAGAGTACATTTTTATAAATAAGCTCTGTTTTATATAAATTTCTGAAACATATAACGATTTCAAAATACCCTTACGGGGTATCTTTACAGTAGTCACTATATACCCTTATGGGGTATTTGTCAATACTGTTTTTTCATATCGGAAACAAGTGGTGTGTGAACAGTAACAAAGATTACTGCGGACAGAGTAAGCAGCAGTAATACAAAAAAGAGCTCTCACAGAAAATAACCGCCGGTAATATTCTGCCGGTAATTATTTTTTGCGAAAGCTCAAAGACCTATACTCTATGCACTTTTCTTCTGACGAAATAAAAACAGATGACCTGCATAATGATTGTCAGCATCCAGGATGCAGGATAGGAAATAAACAAAACAGCCAGTGATCTGTGATGCGGGAATATTCCGAAAATCCATACGATCCTGGTTCCTACTGTTCCGATCACTGACAGGATCATGGGAACACCGGAATGTCCCATTCCACGCAGGGCACCCGGAAACAGATCCATAATCCCGCAGAGAAAATAAGGTACGGTAGTGTAAGACAGGATTTCCAGTCCGCAGCGAATCACTTCCGGATCGGCAGTATAAATCTTAAGGATTTCAGAACCGAAGAAATATGCACCGCATCCAAGGGAAAAGGAAGTAACTACGGAAATAATAAGACAGTCGACCAGAACCTTATCCATACGTTTAAATTTATGCACACCATAGTTCTGACTGGTAAAACTCATACACGCCTGTGTAACAGAGTTCACCGCCACATACAGAAAGCCAAAAATATTATTGGCCGCCGTATACCCTGCCATGGCGGTCGATCCAAAGGAATTAACCGAGGACTGAAGCAGAGCATTTGAAAGATTAATGACTGTGCTCTGGATCCCGGCCGGAATCCCAACCTGGAAAATCTGTTTTAAATAGACAGTATTGATCCTTAATTTTCCAAAATGAAGCTGGTAGCTGGTTTTCGATGTACGCAGACATCTGAGTACCAGAATACAGGAAATTAACTGGGAGATCACAGTAGCAATGGCTACGCCCGCCACATCCATATGAAACATGATCACGAGGATCAGATTCAGTACTGCATTTACAACACCGGAAATAACCAGAAAGATCAGTGGACGTTTCGTATCTCCTACAGCCCGCAGAATCGCAGCTCCATAATTATAAAGCATAAAAAACGGCATACCCAGAAAATAGATTTTCATATACAGTGCAGACTGTCCGATCACATCATCCGGGGTACCCATCAGTTCCAGAGCCCATCTGGAAAAAATCAGTCCCACAAATGCCATGACGATACCGCTTACCAGTGCAAGAGTTACAGCCGTATGAACGGTATCTGACATTTCCCGGTCTTTTCCTGCCGCATAGAACCGGGCAGCAAGTACATTCGCACCAAGTGAGATACCAATAAACAGATTGGTAAACACATTGATCAGTGCTGTGGTTGAGCCTACGGCTGCAAGTGCCTGACTTCCGCTAAATCTTCCCACCACTATGATATCCACAGCATTAAACATCAGCTGCAGGATTCCGGACAGCATCAGCGGCAGTGAAAAGGAAATCAGCTTGTCCATGATGGTTCCGTTACACATATCTATTTCGTATTTATTTTGTTTCACTTTTATCTTCCACCCTTTATATCTAAATTGATATGGGCTTCTGTAGAAGTCCTTTATATTACTGTTCGTAAACAGTTAGTATTTTTCAATGTTTTTATTCTGCAAGGCTTCCGAAATAATAGAATCCCTTGCAGGTATCCAGTTTTACTTTTACATATTTACCGATCAGATCCTGACATCCCGGGAAATGGACCAGAAGGTTATATTCTGTTCTTCCTGTAAAGATACCTTTTTCTCTGCTTTCTTCCTCTACAAGGATCTCCTGAACAGTTCCCTCGAAACGAGAAGAAGCCTTTCGGCCTTTTTCCTGAACCAGAGCAAGAAGACGGTCAAAACGGTCTTTTACCACATCCTCAGGTACCTGATTCTCCATTTTGGCAGCAGGTGTGCCGCTTCTTTTGGAATAGATAAAGGTAAATGCAGAATCAAAATCACATTTCTCCACAACGTCCAGAGTATCCTGGAAATCCTCTTCCGTTTCTCCCGGGAAACCAACGATAATATCTGTAGTAAGGGAAATATCCGGTACGGCATTACGGATTTTGGCTACAAGCTCCAGATACTTTTCTTTGTCATAACGGCGGTTCATGATCTTTAAGATTCGGCTGCTTCCGGACTGCATGGGAAGGTGGAGGTGATGGCACACTTTTTTGCTCTCTGCCATTGTCCGGATCAGTTCATCAGACAGATCCTTCGGATGGGAAGTCATGAAACGGATTCTCTTTAATCCTTCAATTGCTTCCACCTGTTTCAGAAGCTGTGCAAAAGTAACCGGATGTTCCAGTGTCTTTCCATAGGAATTAACGTTCTGTCCCAGAAGCATAACTTCCGTTACACCGTCAGCCACCAGACCCTTGATCTCTTCTATGATCGCCTCCGGTTCGCGACTCTTCTCTCTTCCTCTTACATATGGTACAATACAGTAACTGCAGAAATTATTGCAGCCAAACATAATATTGACACCCGTTTTAAAGGAATATTTACGGTCAGAAGGCATACCCTCCACGATTTCATCAGATTCCTTCCAGACATCAATGATCTGTCCCTCCGTATTTAAGCTTCTGTAGAAAAGCTCCGGAAACTTATGGAAGTTATGGGTACCGAAAACCAGATCAACAAAAGAATATTCTTTGTGGATCTTCTCAATTACTTCCGGCTCCTGCATCATGCAGCCAAACAATATAATCTTCAGTTCAGGATTCTTTTTCTTAATACTTTTCAGATGGCCAAGATGACCGTAAATCTTCAGGTTTGCATTCTCCCGGACTGTGCAGGTGTTATAGATGACAACATCTGCATCTTCTTCTCTGGATACTTCTGTATAGCCCATACGTTTCACGATACCGGCCACTGTATCCGTCTGCAGGGAATTCATCTGGCAGCCTGCATTCTGGATAAAGAAAGCTGGCGCATTTTCATATTTTTCCTTCACAAGCTCTGTACATTTATTGATATATTCTAACTGTATTTTACTTTCCTGTGTATTATTATTCACTATTGATTCCTCATCTTTCTGTTTACAACATTTCGGGGCACTCTTTTTATCATACAGAATCTATGGCTTTATGTCAAACGCTAATCTCTGTTTTTATTACTTTTTATTTTCGGATACAGTTTTTCTTTGACTATGTGACGGATTTATGCGTTTGCCAATATGCCGCTGTTTAGAGAATAAAGATATTCAAGTGGAATCAGACGCAGTTCTTCCATATCGTCCTTGCGGTATTCCGGAATCTCAATTGCCAGAGAGGGCTGACGGATCACTTCCGCATAAAACTGTTCCGGAGATCCCATCTCAGGTTTTGCTCCGGCTTTTTTGACTCTCGCACCACCTGCAATCCCTTTTTCCAGACGATAGCCGGAACATTTCTGTAAATGCCTTGCCAGTCTGTAATTTTTCTGATTGTAGGCAAAGCCTTTCTCCTGTCTGCAGTAAACGATCTTCCCTCTGGAATAACTGAATGTAAGCAGGCCAAGGCTTGAATATTCCTGAAAAATGCTGATCAGGGCACGAGTCTCATTCTCACTGGCAGGCTCCTGATTCACTCTTTTCCGCTGATAATAATTAGTCGGAAAATTTCTGCGCAGATCAATTCCCCTGGCATTACATTCATACTCTTCCACAGGCCTGTCCTGCATTTTCAGCATCTGTCTGTGGATGGGATTATGTATGGCACCATATCCGTATTCACATATCTCATAGCTGTCAGGATTCAGCATGGGGATCATACAGATACGAACCTTATCCAGAAGTTTACGAACTTCATAACTTTCTCCGATAGTCCAGTTGCTTTCATAGGATCTGCAGTAATCTTTTGCAATGGACAAAAGATATTCCGGGAGATTTCTGTCTCCGCTTTCCACTCCGCTCAGACAGATAATGCAGGTATCACCCTTTCCAATCTCAAGCATGGGGATCATTCTGTCATCATGACTTCTTCCGATCACTCTGAACTGGACAAAATTTCCATATCTCTGTCCGAGTTCCCACAATGCGAAGTATATTTTTTCATAAGTTCCCATCTGTTCTGTTGACATACATTCTCTCCTCCTTTTTGGCAAATGTTCAGCAGCCTGGATCAGATTCCGGATTCTGACCTGTATGGACGGCTGAATGGCTGCCTTATTATTATATATATGAAAAGAGACAGGCCATAAGACCTGTCTCTTAAAAATAATTGGATTATATTTACATTTCTTTTTTACGTCTTCTTATCAGTACGTAACCACCTGCAAGAACAGAAGCTGCAGCAAGAGCCAGCATAGTTCCGACCGGTGATTCATCACCTGTGGATACTGCTGATTTCGCTGTTCCGTTTGTTCCGTCTGCATAGGTTGTCGGAGTTACATCTGTAGTTCCTCCATCTGTAGTTCCGTCGCCGGATCCGGTTCCGTCTCCGTTTGTTCCGTTTGCACCTGGTGTGGTAGTGGCCTGTGTCAGAGGAGCTGCCTTGAACTGATAGGGCAGAACTTCGGAAGCATCTGTTTCCTGCCAGTCATTTCCACTGTATACCTGTTTTGCATATTTAATGTAAATAGTATATGCTTTTTCGGCATCTGTATAAATACCGCTCTTGGCACCAATTTTCCAGGATGTGTTCCAGGTTGACGGGTTAGAAGACATACTCCATCCTACAGGTACCCATCTGACATCACCTTCTCCCGGATTATTGTTCTGTGTACCTGCACCGATTACCTTGAAGTCATAGAAAGTATTCGGATAGAACACAAGTGCTTTCTCAAATCCCTGTACAACACTCTCTTTTACATCGGGTACTACCGGAGTATGAGATGGTGTAGGTGTAACAGGACGTTCTTTTGAATCAGGCTGGAACATTACAGAGCCATAATTACTCTTATCCTTATCACTGATCACACATACATAAATATCAACATCATAGTCAGGAAGATCAGTAACTTTTGCTGTTACATTTGTATCAGCCTCAATAGGAGCACCTACTCTGGAAGTATCGATTGTCGGTGCTTTCTCACCACGTTTTACCCAGTCAATATAATAGGTACCTTTTACATTTGACTGGAACTTAATTTTAACAGTACCACTTCCGGACCATTTGCATTCTTTTCCTGTTACTTTCAGTTTTTCTTCTGCAGGAGTTGGGGTAGGGGACGGTTCTGTTGTACTGACTAAAGTTCCGTCTTCTCCGATTTTAAGGCTAGAATCTCCCTCATATGTAATCTGAGAAAGAACATCCGCCAGTTTCACATCAGTAACAGCGTCACCCAGCTTTACGACTGTTCTTCCGGCGTTAGCCTCCTGAACAGCAACACCAATGGCAGAACCTGTAACAGCACCGCTTACATTGATTACACCGTCTTTGGCAAGCACAAGGTTACTTGCAGCTTCAAAAGAATTTGTAACGGTATTTCCTGTAACACTTAAGGTTCCCTGAATATTTACAGTTCCTTCACTGTAAATTGCACCACCTGCTGCAGCGGAGTTGGCTGTAATCGTGCCATTCTGAAGATATACGTTTGCACCGGCAGCATTATTAATCGCACCACCATTTCCTGTCGTGCTGTTTGCTGTGATTGTACCTCCTAAAAGATATGCATTCGCACTGTTGTTGATTGCACTGCCATCTCCTGTTGTAGTATTACCTGTCAGAGTTGCTCCATCAGATAAAGCATAGTTACCACTTATCACTTCAACAATAGAACCAGTAACCCCTTCACCAGTTCCATCAACAATTAAAGTACTGTCAACAGCGCCTGTTGCCGCATCTTCTGCCGAACCTGCCATCTGAAGATTACCACCATTTACAGTAAACATGCTTCCGATAAATCCTGCCGCACGTTTAATAGTCGCATCTTCTGCTGCAACCAGCATAATATTTTTATTAGAAGGAACATCAACCGTAGCACTGATTTCAATATCACCTTTTACTTTGACGTACTTTGTCTCATCGGTCATATCTGCACTTTCAGGTACTGCCTCAAATGCTTCAGCAAGTGTTGAATAAGAATGTCCATTAACTATAATAGCAGATCCTGCCTCAGCAGCCTGCTCATCAGTTTCTTCAGCAGCCGGTGCCTCTGTAGGATCAGCTGTTGTTTCGGCAGGAGTTTCAGCCGGATCTTCCGGTGTCTCGGCTGGATCTTCGGCTGGTTCCTCAGGAGTTTCAGCCGGATCTTCAGAAGGTTCTTCTGTATCTGCAGAGTCAAGTTCACCTTCCAGTTCGCCTTCGGCTGATGTCTCAGCAGCAGTATCTGCTGCAAATGTGGCTGGCGGGGCCCTTCCTACAGACAGGGCACCTGCCATTAATAATGCAAAAAGTTGTTTTTTTCTCATTGTATGTCCTCCCATAGATGAGTTTTAGTTAAAATCACTACTGACACCATCCGATTTCTTATTCCCCACGAAGCAGTCAGTAATCCCAAATCTGAATTGAAGTATAGCACATCCCTCAGAAAAAATCAATGTGCTGTCTATGGGCGTACCTGTCCGTTTCCATAGATGATATATTTCGTTGTGGTCAGAGCCAGAAGTCCCATAGGTCCCCTCGCATGAAGCTTCTGTGTGCTGATACCGATCTCTGCCCCGAAACCGAATTCAAATCCATCTGTAAAACGTGTGGAGGCATTGACATAAACTGCCGCAGCATCCACTTCATCCAGAAACTTCTGTGCATGTTCATAATTATTGGTAATAATTGCCTCTGAATGTTTTGTATTATATTTATTGATGTGAGCAATCGCCTCTTCTACAGAAGAAACCACTTTAATAGAAAGAATATAATCCAGATATTCTTTGCCCCAGTCTTCTTCTGTTGCGTGTACAGCTCCCGGGATCAACGCATAAGCCGCTTCATCTGCGCGGATCTCCACATGTTTCTCCTGCAGACGCTTTGCAAGGACTGGAAGCAGGGCATCCTTTACATCTTTATGTACAAGAACAGATTCGCAGGCATTGCAGACGCCTACTCTCTGAGTCTTGGCATTCATGATAATGTCTGCTGCCATCTCAAGGTCTGCGGTTTCATCCACATAAATATGGCAGTTTCCAGTACCGGTCTCAATCACAGGGATGGTGCTCTGCTCCACTACGGCTTTGATCAGGCCTCTGCCGCCTCGCGGGATGAGTACATCCACATACTGGTTCATCTTCATGAATTCTGCTGCTGTCTCTCTGGATGTATCAGAAATCAGCTGAATCGCATCCTCTGTCACGCCCTGTTCATTCAAAGTTTCCCTGATACAGTTTACAATGGCCTCGTTGGAATGGATCGCATCACTTCCACCCTTTAGGATTACTACATTACCGGTCTTAAAGCAGAGTGCAAATGCATCCGCAGTTACATTCGGTCTTGCTTCATAGATAATTCCAATCACGCCAAGAGGTACTCTCTTCTGCCCGATCAGCAGTCCGTTTGGGCGTTTTTTCATCCCGGTTACTTCCCCGACAGGATCATCCAGGGCTGATACCTGGCGCAGGCCCTCTGCCATTCCTTCAATCCTGCTCTCTGTGAGAAGAAGCCTGTCGATCAGCCCATCAGGCATATGATTCCTTTTTCCGGTTTCCACATCCAGCCTGTTGGCATTGATCAGAGTCTGTGCATCCTTTACCAGTTTGTCTGCTACTGCAAGAAGTACTTCATTCTTTTTGTTTGTAGAAAGATTTCTCATTTCTGTTTCAGCTGCCTTCGCATTCATGCCAAGGCGGTTCAGCATTTCATTCATGTTCAGGTCCCCTTTCAGTCAGTAAGATAGCATATCTCCTCTTCTGTTACTATGATCTGCGGACAGATATCAGTAGGTTCTGTGGGAACCTCCGGCAACATCTGAAAAGAAAATGCAATGGCAACTCTTTCAAGCTGCGGATGTTTCTCAAGATAACGGTCATAGAAGCCACCGCCGTATCCGACTCTGTGATTTGCTCTGTCAAAAGCCACTCCCGGCATGATCATAAGAGCCTTTGACCAGTTGACGATTTCCCCCGATACAGGCTCAGGAATCCCAAAATATCCGGGTTCCAGCCGGGCAAAGTCTGTCAGCTTATAAAATACCATATCCTTTCCCACAACCTTGGGAACTGCAACCTCCTTGCCGGCCTTCCATGCTTCTTTTATAAGATACTCTGTGACAACTTCATGGTTGTAATCTGCATATACCAGAATGCGGTCCGCATTCTTAAATGCAGGAAGTGCGGTCACTTTGTCAGTGATCGTGCGGCTCATTGCCTCTATCTGTTCATCTGTGTGCAGCTTTCTTTCTGCGAAAATCTTCTTTCTAATGTCTTTTTTTGATTCCATATTTTTCACCCAGATTAATGATTGTTCCGTCTTCCTGCTGAACATCCACATTGTCCAGCTGAGCGCGAAGGTTCATGCGGACAGATGCAATATATTCCTTGCGCAGCAGTTCTCTTTCTTTTTTCTCTTCTTCAGTAAGCCCCACACTTTTGGCTTTATGTGCAAGTGCATTAATGCGGTCGATTTTCTCAACTTCCATAGTTCTTCCTCCTGTTTTTTGTCTGCGGCAGTCTGTCTGTAAACACTGCCATTTACTCTGTGAATGTCATTTGGCACCGGTAAATTTCCGGTATTATAACAGTCTGTCAATAATATCGATCAGATAAACTTCTTTTTTGGACTGGCTTACAAACAGCGTACCGTACTTGCGGCCCTCTGTGATCTTATGGATAATATGGAAATCGGCTCCGTTTGCGATTACCATATCTACGCCTGCTGCAGAAGCGATCTGTGCTGCTGTCAGCTTAGTAGCCATTCCGCCGGTTCCTACCTTACTTCCAGAAGTACCTTTTCCCATGTTAAGCAGATTATCATCCAGATTTTCTACCACATCAATGAATTTTGCATCAGGATTAGTATTGGGATCATCTGTAAAAAGACCATCAATATCTGATAACAGGATCAGCAGATCTGCCCGTACAAGTGCAGCAACCATTGCAGACAATGTATCATTATCTCCGAATTTCTCCAGATTCTGAAGCTCATAGGTGGAAATGGAGTCATTCTCGTTTACAATGGGAATCACTCCCAGACTGAGCAGTTCATTGAAAGTATTCTGAGCATTCTTTCGGTTAACATTATTAACCATAGTATTTTTGGTCATAAGGATCTGAGCGGAAAGCTGATTATATTCAGAAAAAAGTTTCTGATAAATCATCATCAGTCTGGCCTGTCCTACTGCTGCACATGCCTGTTGTCCTTTCAGTTCTGTGGGTTTCTCATGCATTCCAAGAGCTGCCACACCTGTTGCTATAGCTCCTGAAGAAACCAGTATGACATCTTTTCCCTGATTGCGAAGGTCACTGAGCTCTCTTGCCAGCACTTCCAGTTTGCGAAGGTTCAGTCTTCCTGTCTCCGAATGAGTCAGGGAAGAAGAACCGATCTTAATTACAATACGTTTTTTATCTTTAAGTCGTTCCCGGTAATTCATCTTTTTGTTACTCCATATAAATATATTTTTTGTAACTGTTCAGTGTCTTTACAGTTACGAGACAAAATCCATCAGAAATTGCCTGCAATAACAGAATTTGAAGATCAGCGTGTAATCCCAAGCTCCTCCAGGGCTTTCGCCTGTTTTGCCTCCATGACTGCCGCTTCCCCGGGAGTCATATGGTCATATCCCAGCAGATGCAGCATACTGTGTGCAACCAGAAAACAGAATTCTCTTGTCACACTGTGTCCGTATTCCTCTGCCTGCGTAAATACCTTGTCAACTGAGATCATGATATCTCCAAGAAGAAGTTCGTCTGTATCCAGATCAAAGTAAGATTCATCTTCCTCCACAATATCATATCCTGCCGGTGTCTCAAAAGGAATCATAGGGAAGGATAAAACATCCGTAGGTCTTGCGATATCGCGAAACTCAGTATTAACTCTCTCAATCTCTTCGTTATCTGTAAGTACAAGATTCACCTGTGCATCATAGGGACATTTTTCCATTTCAAGAACCTTGTCAGCTACCTTTACTGCCAGTGTCTCATAGTCGATCCCCAGTTCACGCTCTGTCTCATAATCAATCTGCATGTTCATCGTTCATTTACCCCGTTTCTGCGTCTTGCCGTTCTTTCAGGTTTTTGTTTCTTCTCATAGGCATCATAAGCCTGTACGATCTGCTGTACCAGAGGATGACGGACAACATCCTTGCTGGTAAGCTGGCAGAAGCCAATGTCATCTATTTTTTTCAGTACTTTCATTGCCACGTCAAGTCCGGATGTGGTATCTCTTGGAAGATCTTTCTGTGAGGCATCTCCGGTGATGATAACCTTTGAACCAAATCCGATACGTGTCAGGAACATCTTCATCTGTGCCGGAGTAGTATTCTGTGCTTCATCGAGAATGATAAATGCATTATCCAGTGTACGTCCGCGCATATATGCAAGCGGTGCAACCTCGATCAGGCCGCGCTCCATATTTTTCGCAAAGCTGTCCGCTCCCATGATCTGGTACAGTGCATCATAGAGTGGTCTCAGATAAGGATCTACCTTGCTCTGCAGATCTCCCGGAAGAAATCCCAGCTTCTCACCGGCCTCAATAGCAGGACGTGTCAGGATGATCCTGCTGACCTCCTCATTTCGGAAGGCTGTGACAGCCATTGCCATCGCCAGATAGGTTTTGCCGGTACCGGCAGGACCTACACCGAACACGATCATTTTTTTGCGTATCTGTTCTACATAATCTTTCTGCCCCAGTGTTTTGGGCTTGATAGGTCTGCCCTGTATGGTGTTACAGATAAAATCTTTGTCTATTTCTGTGAGAACTTCGTTTCTCTGCTCCATTGCCAGAGAAAGAGCATAATTGACATTCTGTTTCGTGATCGTGTTGCCTCTTTTTGCAAGTACTGTCAGTTCTTCTATCAGTTTCTTCGCAGAAGCCGCATTCTGTTCATTGCCAAGTATCTTAAGGATTCCGTCTCTGGAGATCACTGTCACATTCAGTGTTCTCTCAATCAGCTTAAGATGCTCATCAAACTGGCCAAATACATTTGCTTCCAGTTCTGCGGGGACTTCTGTGTGTAATTCAATAATATTGCCAGCCATCCTGTGATGTCCTTTCCTGTTGATAAGTTAATAATGGATTATTGCCTCGTTTATGGACGATAATCAAAGTCCGGTTAAAACCAGATGCATCCATTGTAACACCTCCCTGCAACTTTTTAAATACAAATTTTTATGGAATTTTATGTTATCCGGCTTTTTTCGCCTGTCTGTTCGATGATAAGCAGGGTTCCTCCGGTAATGCACAGAGATTCTGTCAGCCTGGTAGTAATATGATTTTCACTGATCTTAATGCCATTTTGAAGCAGCTTCTTTTCATATTGATGAAATCTTCGCACAGCTTCCTTCTCGGCTCCTTTCCTGGTATAGGTTTCTTCTTTTATTGTATAATCAGTAGTTTCGGTCCATCCGATCCATACAGGAAGTATAAAATTTTCTGTGATACGCAGAGGAATTTCCTCTGTGATACGTTTCTGACCTGTATGTAATGTCGGATACAATCCCAGATACCAGTGCCCAAACCGGAAATACATTTCTTTTTTCTTTTTGCCGGCAGGGATTTCTGTACGGTATTTTAATGGAAATTCCTGATAATAGGAAATTTGTCTGGAAATAAAAATATCCGCATCTGCATGAACGTATTCCTTTCGCAGGACTTCCTGACTGTCATTCATGATATGAAGTTCCCCGGATACCAGAAGTTCCCCTTTTTTGCAGGAATCCCCGGGCTTTTTTACCGGTATGCCCCTTCGGACGATCATATCTGTGATCACTCCGTCCTTGTCTGCGAGCAGATTACAGGGTGAGGTATTACTGTTGGTTTTTTGGGGGATAATTCCTTCCTGGATATTAAGAATCAGACGGGTTCCTTCTATTCTGGCAGATACCCAGGTAATCTCCGGAAAATTTTTCCGTACAGCTGCTGCAACTTCTGAACAGTTGATCTTTTTTTTGGACATCCCATGGTTTATATCCTGCTTATCCAGAAAATCGAGGATTTCTCCGGTACTGTTTCTGACATTTCCTTCAATATGGATATTCCAGATTCTCCCTGTCAAAAAAAATATCAGGATACCTCCCAGAATCATGCCTGTAAAAAAAGCCTTTCTTTTTTTATTCCTTAAAAAAAAGAAGGGCATTCCCCGTCTCTGTATGATCTGAATATGTACACCTGTTTTATTCCGGAGAGGTCTCAGGCGAAAGAAATCAGCGGCCTGCATTTGTGCCATAAGCTGGCCGTCCTCTCTGTACCGGATCTTTTCCATATAAACTTTTCTGCTTTTGCAGAGATTCAGAAAGCGTTCCAGATTTTCTCCTCTTACAAGGATGATCACATAACCATATATTAATTTCAAAAATTTCAACATTCGCTGTCACCCGCTTTTATATCATAAATACTTCCCGTCACTTTCATTGCACTGGAATTGTACCAGCGGATTTCAAGATTTTTCCCGGATATGGTCACTTTTCCGCAAAAAGACTGTATCACAATTTCAGAAGGTGTATATTTAAAAACAGATTTATAATTTTCGATAACAGCTTCCGTCTGACCGGTCAGTGTGACGATCGTTTCATTATATGCCAGATCAGGCGGAAGTTCTAATGCCAGCACCATCCGGTTTTTCCATTGTCCTGCTTTTTTCATAAAAAAAGCTCCCCCGGCTTTTACTATCAGTCTATGCCGGAAGAACTTTCTTTAAAACACGTTTCAGCAGCAATCATCGAAACAAAACCATAGAAAACCACAGAATTGTATTTCCACCCAGATTATATTCCATAGATTCACGCTCTACAATCTCATTTACTACTACACCATGACTTTCCAGACATGGATGCATCCGATCAGGATATCTGCATGGCTTTCCCTCTTTATAGGCACATTTTTCACAGATATCACAGGATTCTGTAGACAGGATATAAGTTTCATACCCTTCTTTATTCAGATATTTTCCCACCTCTGTAGTCAGGTCCTCGTGTGCCCGTCTTGTAGAAAGCATTTCTTCCATGTTCATGATATCCGAAACTTCTGCTACACTGGAAAAGAAAACAGCCTGAGGATAACTTTTTATTTTTTTTTCACATTCCTGCAGGGTTCCTACTGCGGGGGGACAGGCCCAGGTAGAATCATAACGTTCGCATTCTTCTTGGCAGATCGTGCGCACGCGTTTCTGAATTGTAATATCTTTTGTGTCCAGTATGCGGTATTCAAAAATCGGGTACTGTGAAATGAATTCTTCAAATTTTTCTGTGTTCATAGTTTTCTTCTTTCTTTTGGACTTGTTGGTACATTCGTTCATTTATGGTAGGGTTCGTGATTCATAATGCGGTAGCTTCTGTATATCTGTTCCAAAAGGATCATCTGCATCAGCTGATGCGGAAAAGTCATTCTGGAAAAGCTGAGTTTATAATCTGCACGTTTCAGAACACTCTCACTCAGTCCTAAGGAACCTCCGATCACAAATGCAATGGAACTGATACCGGAAACTCCCAGTTTCTCAATTTTTTGAGAGAGTTCTACAGAATCCGGCGTTTTTCCGTCAATTGCCAGTGCGATAACATAATCCTGTTCGCGTATATGTTTCATCAGACGTTCGCCTTCTGTATTTTTAATCTGTGTGTTCAGTGCTTCTGACGCTTTATCCGGTGTTTTTTCATCTGCTACCTGACAGAAAGTCAGCCTGCAGTATCTGCTCAGCCGTTTGGCATATTCTGCGATTCCGTCACATAGATATTTTTCTTTGATCTTTCCAACTGTAACAATACGGATTTCCATGATCTTCTTCCTTCTATTTTAATAAAATCAGCGATAAAATCACAGTATTTTTAGTACTGCAGATAATATTCCATAGCAGTCATTTTACTGGTCTTGCCATTTGCTGCAACAAGAATAACATTCAGCCTATGGTAACCCACAGGCATGGAGATTGGCTGTTCATAAACAGTACTGTTAAGATCCGGTTCAGAATCAAATGCATAATATGCCTTACATCCATCCGGAACAGTGATCTTAATCTCTGTTTTTTTATTGTAATCCCCTGATTTAGGTGTTACCTTAGGGGCTTTCGGTGCATTTAAAACAATCACATACTTTCTGCTGATCACATCACTTTCGATGTTTTTATCATTTACACCAAAGGCTTTTAATTCACTTGTGCCTTCCCTCAGAATAATAGGTTCTGTATATACTTTACTCTTTCTGGTAGGTGTGCTTCCATCTAATGTGTAATAAATCTTTTGGCAGTTACCTTCCAGTTTCAGAGTCTGCGTTGTAGTATAGGTTCCGGGGGCAGGATTTGATACAGGTGTTTCGCAGATATATTCTGCGCAGGCATTCTGCACCTCTCTGTCAGCAGATTTCAGGATCAGTCTGACTTCGTTGGTCTTTCCCTCCTGTGTAAGAAGCTTCACATACTCTTTATATATTCCTGTTCCCGCAGTTTTGTTCTGGATAAACGGGCGCAAAACAAGAAGTGCAGATCGTTTATCGCCTGATTTCTCCATACTTTTGGCCAGAAGAAGATTGGCGGCTTCATTTTTGGGATTTTTATCCAGAGCATTTTCTGCAATCCGCTGTGCTTCTTCATAGTTTTGCTGTGCATATTGTTTTTTTGCTCTGGAATATAAGGCAGAAAAAGTATTTAACTGTCGATAACAAAAGAACCCCAGCAGTGTCGCCGCACACAGAAGCAGACATAGAAGCTGTTTTCTGCTGAATTTCAGCTTTCTTCTTTTTGGATGTTTGAAATATTTTATAATTTCTGTTTTCTGTTTTTTTTCGGATGGGCGGTTCTGCTGCTCCTTTTTCATCAGAGTTTCCACTGTGCTGAATTCTCTTACCCAGGGTATCTCCGCAAGGCAGTAGGGGCAGTACAGAGAGCCTTTTTCCACCTCTTTATGACATTTAGGACATTTCATAGACAGTCCTCACTTACTGATTTTCCAGATAATTCTGAAACTCCTCCATAGACATAAGAACTTTTCTCGGTTTTGTTCCCTCTTCCGGTCCCACTACACCTGCGTCGCAGAGCTGATCCATGATTCTTGCCGCTCTGTTGAAACCAATCTTAAACATTCTCTGCAGCATACCAATAGAAGCTTTCTCTTTCTCTATGATAAACTTACCTGCTTCTTCAAAATGGATGTCCCTTTCATCTCCGGACATACCTGTTGTTACAGGAGAATTTACCTGCTGCTCGATCTGTTGGTTATACTGGACACCCGGATTTTTATCTGCAAGAAATTCAACCACAGCACTTACCTCATCATCAGATACAAATGCACCCTGAAGTCTTGCAGGCTTCTGATATCCCTGAGGATAAAAGAGCATATCACCTTTTCCAAGAAGCTTCTCGGCTCCGTTCATATCCAGAATTGTCCTGGAATCCACACCGGAAGATACAGAGAAAGCAATTCTGGAAGGCATATTCGCCTTGATCAGACCGGTGATAACATTTACAGACGGTCTCTGTGTGGCAATGATCAGATGGATACCTGCCGCACGTGCAAGCTGGGCCAGGCGACAGATAGCATCCTCCACCTCTCCGGGCGCAACCATCATAAGGTCTGCAAGCTCATCCACGATGATCACGATCTGCGGCATTTTCACAGGTTCTTCTTCAGCTCCTGCCGCCTTGATCTGCTCTGCTTTTCTATTATATTCATCCAGATTACGGACACCGTACTCCGCAAATGTATTGTAACGGTTTGTCATCTCCTGTACTGCCCAGTTTAATGCGCCTGCTGCTTTCTTCGGATCTGTCACAACCGGAATAAACAAATGTGGAATTCCGTTATACACACTGAGCTCTACTACTTTAGGATCGATCATGATAAGCTTTACTTCATCCGGATTTGCCTTGTACAGGATACTGATGATAAGTGTATTGATACATACTGATTTACCTGAACCGGTTGCACCTGCGATGAGAAGATGTGGCATTTTGGCAATATCCGCAACTACAGTCTTACCTGCAATATCCTTTCCTACTGCAAAAGAAAGTTTGGATTTTGCCTTCTGAAATTCTTCTGACTGGAGCAGATCTCTGAGCATAACCGTACTGTTCTCTTTATTGGGAACCTCAATGCCCACTGCTGCTTTGCCGGGGATCGGTGCTTCAATACGGATATCAGGAGTGGCAAGATTCAGTTTGATGTCATCTGCAAGACCTACAATTTTGCTGACCTTCACTCCCATCTCGGGCTGAAGTTCATAACGGGTAACTGTTGGTCCGCAGCTCACATTAGTGACAGTCACGTTCACGCCGAAATTGTGAAGTACTTCCTGGAGTTTTTTTGCAGTCTTACGCAGATAGGCATCAGAATCCCCCTGAGCTTTGCTGCTTCCTTTCTTCAGCAGATTTAAGGCTGGAAATTTATATTCTTTTTTTACGGCTGCTTCCTGTCGGGTGATCTCATGCTGAATGTTTACAATTCCGCTCTGTATCTCCTTTTCAGAAGATTTGGGGTTTTTCGAAGGCGGCCGCACTGCCTTCTCATCCTGAAAAGGGGGCAGATCTTCCTCCGGTTCTGAAACCACAGATTTCTTCCGGTCAGTGACAGCATCTTCAAATGGAAGGTCTTCCTGCTGTTGTGATTCATTATCTGCCTCGTATGTATCCGGGGATGTATCCGCTCTGTGAATCTCAAAATTCATCGGAGCATCGATGTATGGTTTATTATCCGCATCATCAGAGGATTTAATCCCTGTGTTCTCGGTATTCTCCGCAGCTTCGGCTGTTTCTGCTGCTGCTTTATCTGTATCTGCTGCTTTTTTCAGAAGTTTCCCCTTTTTCTTTGGCTTCTGTTCAGAATAGCCTGCCAGCTTGGTTCCTTCCAGAAAGCCGCCTTTTTTCATTTTTTTTGCTTCCGAAGGATCCATGAGAAAGTCATCATCTGAAAATTCATCATCGCCAATTTCTTCCTCCAGTCTGCGGACTCTTTCTTCACACCGCTGTTCTCTTATAAGCTGACGTTCTCTGGCACGTTCTTCTCTATATCGCTCACGTTCAGGCTGCCCCTGCATATAGCGCATATGTCTGTCTTTTACAAAATCACACACCTTTATAACCAGCCGCGTTACAAAATCAAGCAGAGAGCGCTGTGTGATAATGATCATACATACAACAAATGCCAGTATAATGATCACATATCCGCCGATAGTTCCAAAAGCAGATGTGACAGAAATACAGATCGCTCCTCCGATCAGACCACCGCCTGTTTTATAATCTGCGCTTAAAGCATAATAATCCAGCAAAGTTGTACTCTGCATATATCCGTCTGTGAGAAGCTGCGCTGCCCCACACAGAAACAGAAACATCACAAACGCCGCTGCAAGTTTCTTATATGCCAGCCGGTTTGTTTTATTGATCAGAATAAATGCTGATTCAAGGAAAAATACGATTGGAAACAGATATGCCATCAATCCCATCAGTCCGAAACAGAAATTACTGATCGCATCTCCCACAAAACCACCTGCTCCAAAATTGCTTGCCATCAGGATCACACATGCGGCCAAAATCACAAATAATATGATTTCTGTCTGAAATCTGCCGACTTCCTGTTCCATTGCTGTCTTCTTTTTTGTATTTCTTCCCGAATGCCCGGTATTCTTACTCTTTGATGCTGCCATTCTAAGGCTCCCCTCCTTGATCTTCTCGTAAATATCTTCCCTTTACAGGGCAAAATTTAATGCCAGTGTAATAATACCGACTATAAATGAATAATATGCAAAATAGCGTAATTTTACATTCTGAGTCATAGCTATTGTATTTCGGATAACAAGACATCCCGCAAAACCGGCGATGATCATTGCAAATACATAGGTAAACCCAAGTCCTGCTGTCATTTCAGAAGCACCAAAATTTCCGATTTCCGTAAAAAAAGCACCTATGATAGCAGGCAGACTCATAAAAACAGAAAAACGAACCGCAAATTTGCGGTTATATCCGCATAACAGTGCAGCACATAACGTAAATCCCATTCTGGAAATCCCCGGAAAGACAGCAATCCCCTGACAAATTCCAATCCACATGGCGCTGTCATAAGAAGCCTCTCTCGGTCCCTTTTTTCCACCGGATTTATTCAGATCTGTTACCAGAAGAAATACGCCTGTAAGTAAAAATCCGATTCCCGGAACAATCTGAGAGTCTGCGGCCAGAAGAGCCAGCCGTTTTCCTGTAAGTCCCAGAAGTGCTGTTGGGATCATGGAAATCACAAGAAGTGCACCTGTTTTCCGATATGTTCCGGTGACTATTCTGGCATAGCCCAAACTTTCCCCTGTCTTCTTGTTATGGATATATAGATTCAGATTACCGATCATATCCATAAACATCCCCAGAAGTCCCAGTCCGATTTTTTTTAAATCTTTGCGGAACAAAAATATAATTGCTGCCGCACTTCCAAGATGGAGCATCGTTTCTGACAGCAATCCGGTTTCGTGGCCGATTCCCATATATTGTTCCAATATGCATAAATGTCCCAGGCTGCTGACAGGAAGAAATTCCGTCACAGCCTGAATGACAGCCAAAAATATCAAATATACAACGATCATAGAACTGATTCCTTTTTGTTTCTCCAAAATTATGGTTTATTATAGCACACTCAGAAAGGCTTTACAATAAAAAGCCCCCTGACTGTCATGTTCACAACGTAGCCAAAATTCATTCATTTTCCTGCTGCTTTTTTTCTTTTTCATGTGCCAGTAGTTCCTGTACCGATTTATGTGCAATCCGGAATTCTTTTTCAAAATAAGCATTGATCTCTGCACCGTATAACAGAAGATTCATACAGATATACAACCATACCATGACCATGATGATCGTCGCAAGGTTTCCGTACATATTACTGAACCCCGGAAAAATCTCAAAATAAAAAGAGAATCCGTATGAAAATATCGACCATGCAACTGCTATGATCAAGGCTCCGGGAATCTGGCTTTTGAATGTGGCTTTTCTGTTCGGAAGAACCTTATACAACATAAGAAAAACCAGAAACAACACACCAAATACCAACAGTGCTCTTGCCCCCAGTATTTTTCCCAGAACTCTTCCAAGAAAAGGAATATATCTTGATACAACTTTCTGTATTTCGTTTCCAAGTACAAGCATAAGCAGAGACACGATTACCGCAATCACCAGTGATAAAGTATAGAATACTGCATAAATTCTGGTTAACAGCCAGTTACGGGTTTCTTTTACGTGATAAATGGTATTTAATCCATTGATGATAGACTGCATTCCTTTTCCGGCAGACCACAGTGCCACAATTGCTGACAAAGGGACAATTGCAGTACTTCTTTTGTATACATCTACCACGATCCCCAGAACAAAACTCTGCAGATTCTCCGGAATAAAAGCAACGATCGCATCCCTGACTACATTATAGGTCAGAGGTGTATACCGTACCAGTGTAGTCAGAAACAGAATACAGGGAATAAAAGACATGATCAGAAAATACGCTGCCTGTGTCGCATAAGCTCCTACGTGATCTCCGGATACACGTTCCATAAACCCGAATAAAAGCCCTGTAACAGACCGGGTTTTATTTTTCTTTTTCATATATGTCTCCATTCTGTTATTTTACAGCAGTCATTTCTGATAAGGCATTTATGGTGATTGCTGTAATTATAAAGATAACTGTTTCGAATATCTCTGTTTACTATCATACCATGAAACTGCCGTTATGACAAACATGAATTATGGATAATAAAATCCGGTTCTTTTCATGCTGGAATGCTGTAGATATGAAAAAAACCGGATTAATATGTAATTAGTTTTATGGTCAGATTTTTACTTTCTGATGTAGAAATGATAAGCAGTCACAGAATCATACTGTTCACCTGCATTAAGAATCGGGGAGTGGAAATCTTCAACATTGACCGCATTCGGTTCAACCTGCGTTTCCAGACAGAAAGCATCCCGCTTATTGTAAGTATGACCATTTTTACCATGTTCATTTTCGACAAAATTTGCTGCGTAAAACTGTACACATGGACAGTCAGAAGTGACATCCATGGCAATTCCGGTTTTATCACTGTATGCGGTTGCGATCAGTCTTCTGTTTCCTTTTGCATAGTTGTCTGTCACATAATTGTGGTCATATCCGCCTGTGAATTTCAGCTGGTCAAATTCTGCTTCAATATCCTGCCCGATCTGTTTGGCAGTTCTGAAATCCATGGGAGTCCCTGCAACTTCCTCATACACTCCTGTAGGAATGGAATGACTGTCGGCTACAGGTGTATAATATTTTGCATGGATTGTAAGATACTGATCCATGGCGGTTCCGCTTCCCTCACCATTCAGATTGAAATAAGAATGATTTGTCATGTTGGCAACTGTCGGCTCATCGCAGATTCCCTGATAATGGATCCTCAGTTCGTTGTCTTCCGTAAACTCATATTTTACAGACACATCAAATTCTCCCGGGAAACCATTCTCACCATCCGGACTTATACGGTTAAATATAACACTGTTTTTATCATCGGAAATCTCAGCCACTTTCCAGAGCTTTTTTTCAAATCCGTCAGGACCGCTGTGAAGATTATTGTCATTCTCATTCTGAGCAAGAACTACTTCTTTGCCATTGACAGAGAATTTCGCACCGCCGATGCGGTTTCCGTTTCTGCCGATGGTTGAACCGAAAAAGCATCCATTTACTTCATAAGATGCCAGATCATCATATCCAAGTACTACGTCTGTTAAAGTACCATCTTTATCAGGTACGCAGACCTTAACCAGGATTGCTCCAAAATCTGTCACTTCCGCATATGCCCCGGATTTGTTTTCCAGATGAAAAATTTTTACTGTTTCCCCAGTCTGTAATACACCGAACTTTCTTTCAGAAACACTCATTGTTTCCAACCTCCCGTATCATAAAATAATATTAAATCCAAAAGATAATAAAAAAGAGCCTCTCTACGGCTCATTTTTACAGTTCCCGAAATGCCGTTCCCTTCCCATTGACGCCTAGCCGTAGCTAGGTGGGTATCCTCAACAGACCTTCTGTCTTCCGCTGCATAATGACGGCCTGACATCCGGCCTGCGATGTTGGGTTCCCGTTAAAGTCGATGTAGGTTCAAAAAAAGAAGGGGCCTCGTACATTTCAGGATATTCACTGTTTTTAACTGATTTTTATTATACTCCAGTATATGTTCTTTTTCAACATAAAATGTAGAATTAATTATATTTTTTATAATATGGAGATTATCGGTTACTGTTCACACACTACTATCCCGCGAGGTGTTTTGGCATGAATATGCCAAAATCCCGAGACATACAAGCCAAAATTCCATTGCCGCAGGCAATCTGGAATGAATTTTGGCTACGTTACTGTGAACGGAGTGAACAGTAACGATTATCGGATTCCAAGGATATCTTTTACTGCCTTTGGCATATCCGGCGCATCTACCACCCGGTTATGAAGCACCGGTGCTGTGCGGATCGTCTCAACTGCCTGTGGAAGTTTCACTCCGGAAAGCGCACTCAGTTCATCAGCCAGTGCAAAATCATCCTTACCGTCTGTATCTGCTCCAAGTGCTTCCATTACACTTCTTGTAAATTTATATGGGCTTGCTGTGGATGCAATGACAGTTGGTGTGGTATCATTGGTATCTTTTACATATTTGTCATAAACACCTGCTGCAACTGCAGTATGGGTATCTATCACATAATGACTGTCTTTGAAGATTTCTGCGATTGTTTTTGCTGTTTCGTCTTCTGTACAGTAATTGCCATAGAAGTCTGCAAGCTGTGCCTTCATGTCTTCTGTGATGGTATACTCGCCGCCTGCAGTAAGAGACTGCATCAGCTCTGCACATTTTTTTGCATCACCGCCTGCGATACGGTAGATCAGACGTTCCAGATTACTGGAGATCAGAATATCCATGGACGGTGAGGTTGTAAGGATAAAGTCACGCTTTCTGTCATAAGTTCCTGTGCGGAAGAAATCATACAGAACCTTGTTATCATTGGAGGCACAGATAAGTTTGTGAACCGGAAGTCCCATCTGTTTTGCATAATAAGCAGCCAGGATATTTCCAAAGTTTCCGGTAGGTACTACCACATTGATCTCCTGACCGTCTTTGATCTTGCCTTGACGTACAAGTGATGCATATGCATATACATAATAAACGATCTGCGGTACCAGACGTCCGATATTGATAGAGTTCGCAGATGAGAACTGATATCCTGCAGCATCAAGTTCTGCTTCCAGTTCCTTATCATTGAACATTTTCTTTACGGCAGTCTGTGCATCGTCAAAGTTTCCGGTAATTCCCACAACATATGTATTGTTGCCTTTCTGAGTTACCATCTGTTTCTCCTGGATAGGACTTACACCATGTTTCGGATAGAAAACGATGATCTTGGTTCCCGGAACATCTGCAAATCCGGCCATTGCCGCTTTACCTGTATCTCCGGAAGTAGCGGTAAGAATAACAATCTCATTTTTTACCTGATTCTTCTTAGCAGCTGTAGTCATAAGATGTGGAAGAATTGATAATGCCATATCCTTAAACGCAATGGTCGCACCATGATACAGCTCAAGGAAATAAGCTCCGTCTGCTTCATGAAGCGGTGCAATCTCTTTTGTATCAAATTTTTCATCATAGGCATTGTTGATGCAGTTCTTTAATTCTTCTTCTGTAAAATCAGTAAGGAAACATTTCATTACTTCATATGCTGTCTCCTGATAGCTCATCTTTGCCAGCTCATCCATTGGGACATCCAGCTTCGGAATCTCTGTCGGCACAAATAAGCCGCCATCCTCAGAAAGCCCCTTTAAAATAGCCATAGAAGCTGTTACGGTTTCTTCTTTTCCTCTTGTGCTTTTGTATAATACCTGCATGATATTTCCTGCCTTTCCAAAGTTATTCGTAACTGTTCAGTATATTGGCAGTAATAATAAACCGCTGAACAGTTACAGTTATTCATTTCGCCAATTGAGCACATTATAGCATATACTTTAGCAAAATACTATCCTAAATTATTTCTCTTTTTTCTGTCTTTTTATGATTGATTACTATAAATCAAAAATATGGACATATTCTTTTGTTCCCGAAGAATATGTCCATATTTTGAGCAGTATTACCGCAATCCTGTTAAATGAGTTATATGAAGAGTATCGTTTATTACGATCCTGTGGAACTTTCTGCTGAATCCGGATAGGTATAAAATTCATGTACGCCGTATTTAAACAGTCTTTTCAGATCTTTCTCAAACCAGGAGACATTCTGGCTTTCAGCTTCAGATTTCTGGATAAAAAACAGTGCTCCTTCTGAATAATCCACACCCTCAAGAGCCTGTCTGACGGCTTCTCTTGTCTCATCTGTAACAGTTACTTCATTGATACGTCCGTCATAAGTCGGTGAAAACTGCGGAACACCATTGGTATTCTGCCATACCACTTCTGTGACTGTATCGGGAAATTCCTTATTCTTTATACGGTTCATGATCACATTGGCAACCAGAATGCGTCCCTTGACATCCTCAGTACCTGCTTCAGCCTCTACAATATGAAGCAATGTATCATAGTCCTCATCCGACATCATCCGGGCACTCTCTGCAAGAGCCGCTGTCCTTGCATCCAACTCATTGATGCTGCTCTCCATAGAAGAGCTGACATCGAATTCTGCCATATTATCTTCAATAACTTTAATTCTCTGACCGACCATTACCTGTTCACAGGAAGTTCCGATACGTGTGACTGATTTTTTGGGAGAAGCTGTATCATTCATTCCGGATACTACTCCTGCAATTCCTGTTGGCAGTACATCTGTTTCGTCAGCATCAGAGGAAAAAGTTTTCTCCCTATTTTCAGAAGCTGCATATACTTTGTTTTTTCCATTAAAATCTGCTATTCTGCCGCCTGCTGCAAACGCAATCGCCGTACAGGTACACACTGTAACCAGTATCAGACTCCGCGCCGGATTGCCGGACTGTTTTGACTCTTTTTTCTGAACTTTCATACTTATCATTCCTTGAGTTTTTTTAATTACAGGTTTTTATGGTTGTAACATTTCTGTAACTTATAAGAAAATTATATTTAATATAATTGATTTTGTCAAGCTTTTTTCATATTTTTGTAACATTTTAGCTTGCAAAAAAGAAAAAAGGAAGGCTCCATCAATGAAATCTCCCTTTAATATATGCTTCATTTTTCTCAATTATTACATTTATTTTTTTCGCCGCAGATCAGGAACATAGGGGTTGGATTATAAAACTCATCTTTCTTTGTATAAATTCTGCTGCTGATACCCAGATCAATGGAGAATCTGTTGATACCCAGTTTTCCCAGTGTCTCCAGATCCCAGGCAGGGCGTACATAGGAACTGATAGGAAGCTGGCGTTTAATTTCCTCGCATTCCTGCATCATGGCATCGCCTACTGTAAAATGAGCATGATTGGCAGGCAGATCAGCAGTATCTGAGAAATCATCTGCACCATAATTGGCATCTGCGTTGATCAGGATTCCTCCCGTTTTCAGCACACGAATCCATTCTTTATATGCTCTTGCTGCATCCGGAAGTGTCCAGGTAAGATTTCTGGATACGATCACATCAAAGGTACCATCAGGAAAATCCGGATTTTCCGCATCCATTACTTCAAACGTACAGGAGGCGTTCTCTTCTTTTGCCAGTTCCCTGGAATGAATGATCATATCCGGTGTCAGATCGATTCCTGTAACTTCATGTCCCAGTTTTGCTAAAAGAATGGAAAAGAAGCCTGCACCGCATCCCACATCCAGGATCCTTAATTTTCCATCAGGAAGAAAAGTCCCGATCTCTTTCAGCCATTTATCAGCCATATCACTGTGAAGCTCAGCTCTTCTCTGTTCCATAAAACTGTCGCTTCTTTTCGTCCAGTAATTTGTGATCTTTTCCTTGCGTTCATCCTTTCTTCTGCTGAAACTGCCATATGCGATCATCGGACCATCCTTAATAACCTGAAGACTTCCCGCCTGATATAGAACCACTCCATTTAAATCGGATAAACTTGTCTCCAGAATATTTCCCTCATAATCCTTAACACAGCCAAGATACTCTCCAACCTTAATGATATCTCCTGGTTTTTTGGCAGGATACCACAGCCCGGATACACTGGCAGACTGATAACGCACATCTTCAATTTCCATGGGATAATAATTACTGTAACTTCTCATGCCATCGTAAACACCCAGCGCACACAGAATATTACGCACATCTTTTCTTGTAGAATGAACCTCCTCCGGACTCCAGCCTCCCATCTGGCCACGTTCGATCAGAACACTGGGAATGCCACATGCGGCAGCATAATTGTAAGAACCACCGGATGCCACATTAGACTTTACCATATAGGGAACATCTGCCTGCTCTGCCATCTTCCTTGACATCTGAACCACATCTTCATCTGCACATCCGGCATAGTAAATATAAGGCGTAAGCTGCTCATAATCATCCCCGCTGTGAAGATCAATATAATAATCTGCTGCACTGTGAAGCTTCTGAACCACCTCATACGCCAGACGGTCCATCCTGGTTCCATTCGGATTTCCCGGAAATACACGATTCAGATTCTTCTCATCCTCCGGGCAGACACTGCCGCTCCTCTCCTCAAATTCCTTCCTGCACACAGTCTTGACCAAAATCACTCTTCCATGGATCTTCTCCGGTTTCAGCTTATCCGCAAGCTCAACAGCAGCCTGGATTCCCACATATTCTCCTCCATGGACCGCAGCGGTGATCAGAACTGTCTTTCCGGGATGAGAACCGCAGATTACTGTATAAGGAAGCGAAAACTCACCTCCGCCCAGTCTCAGAAATCCACTCTTTTTCATACCCGGAGCAGCACACAGCATGGCATCCTCCAAATCTCTTTTCCTGTCATATCCGCTATCAGAATCACCCATTCCATCATTCTCGGACCAGACGTTTTTCTCTTCCTTCACAGCGCTGATCATAAACATCGGCGTAGAATGATAATTCAGCTTCTCTTCCTGACTCCACACCCGCTGCCAGATTCCGGTATCCACTGCCACAGATTCAAACCCGTTCTCCTTCAGAAACTTCCTGTCCCAGGACGGTCTGTTAATAGAAGAAAGAGGCATCTGCAGTGCAATCTTCTCCATTCTGTCAATATCCGTACAGAGGTAATGATCATCCAGATGCTCACTCTCCACACTCTTTCGGTCTTCCTCATAAGACAGGCGTTTCTCCTCATCATAAAGATAACCGTACCAGTTTGCATCGAAATTAAGAAGCTTTCCGCCCGGTTTCAGTACACGACACCACTCTTCATAAGCTCTCTTAGGATCCTTCAGATTCCATGTCAGATTCCTGCTGATCACAACATCAAACACATCATCCTCAAATTCCAGATTCTGAGCATCCATCTTATAAAAAGAAATCCGCTCACAAAGATTACCGGCATTCCTCTTCGCGGTATCCAACATCTCCTGCGTATAATCAACAGCAGTCACCTTATATCCCGCCTCAGCCAGAATAACAGGAAAAAATCCAGGTCCTGTTCCGATATCCAAAATCTTAATCTCATCCTTCGCTTTCTCAGGGAACTGCCCTTTCAACACCTCAAGCCATGCCCCCTTCTGCATCCCATTCAATTCCTTATGATTAACTTCAGAATACCCCTCAGCCCGGGTAGTCCAGTAACTCTCAATCTCCGATAATAAATCCTTCACCTTATGCCAACCTCCATGCACGCAATTTATAATCATATATAGCCAAAATTATATCAAATCCCTCCCCTTTCCAACAAGCCCTCCCGGGGGATATATTTCACATCTCAATTCATTTTTGCATAAACAAAGTCCTTCTTAAAACTTTTTCACACTCCGCCTTGTATTTATATCTTAACCAAAACCAGCGAAGCAGGCGTATAGTTGTACCGGATGCATTTGCAGGCATCTTAGAGATTCTTAGTCCTCGGAAATCTGCGTTATGAGACGAAAAGTCCCTTGTCTGAGCGACAGCGAGTAATTCCGGACTTTTCGTCTCATGCTTTTAGCGGATTTTCGAGGGCTTAGAATCTCTTAGATGCCGAAACCGTATCCGGTACAACTATACGCCTGCTTCGCGTCCCCTTTTTAAACCAAAAACAAAGCTGCCATACCCCCAAAAAGAGGATATGACAGCTATATATTTTTACTCAGATAGCTCCAAGAATCTTCCGGGCATTATCAATCCTTTCCTGCGTCGGAGGATTAACCCCCTCCAGTGGATAAGAAAGCCCCAGATTCTCCCATTTAAACTTACCAAGCGTATGATAAGGGAGCACCTCCACTCTCTCCACATTGGAAAGAGTATGGATAAAATCAGCTAACCGGTGCAGATATTCATCCTTATCACTTCCGCCCGGCACAAGCACATGACGGATCCATACAGGTTTTTTCATATCAGAAAGTTCCTGCGCCATCGCAAGAATATTCTTATTGGAATGACCGGTAAGCTTAATATGCTCCTGCTCGTCAATCTGCTTGATATCAAGCATTACAAGATCTGTATACTTCATAAGCTCCAGCCACCCGGAATGCCATGGTTCCTGATCAGTGAAGGGATTTCCACTGGTATCAAGAGTCGTATGCACACCCTCTGTCTTTGCCTTCTTAAAAAATTCTGTAAGAAAATCCATCTGAAGCAATGGCTCACCACCGCTTACAGTGATACCGCCTTTGCTGCCCCAGTAGCCCTTATAACGTAAAGCTTTCTTAAGAAGCTCATCTGCCGTATAAAGCTCTCCCTGCTTCATTTTCCAGGTATCCGGATTATGACAGAACTGACATCTCATGGCACAGCCGCTTAAAAAAATCACATATCTTACTCCGGGTCCGTCAACGGACCCGAAACTTTCTAAAGAATGAACATAGCCTTTTACCTGTTTATTATCCATTATATCATCATCCATTAATTACATTCTGTCGTGGCAGGTTCTGGCAATAACGTCTAACTGCTGCTCTCTTGTAAGGTCGATGAACTTAACAGCATATCCGGATACACGGATTGTGAAGTTTGCATATTCTTCTTTTTCCGGATGTTCCATAGCGTCGATCAGTTTCTCTTTACCAAATACGTTTACATTGAGGTGATGAGCACCCTGATCAAAGTATCCGTCAAGTACATGTACCAGATTCTCTGAACGCTCGTCATCGCTGTGTCCCAGAGCATCAGGATTGATTGTCTGAGTATTTGAGATACCGTCGAGAGCATCTTCATAGTCAAGCTTGGCAACAGAGTTCAGGGAAGCAAGAAGACCGTTCTGCTCTGCACCGTAAGATGGATTTGCACCAGGTGCAAGAGGTTCACCTGCTTTTCTTCCATCTGGAAGAGATCCTGTAGCCTTACCATAAACAACGTTGGAAGTAATAGTAAGGATGGATGTGGTTGGCTTGGAATCACGGTAAGTATGGATGTGTTTCAGTTTCTCAAGGAATGTAGACAGAAGAGTCGTTGCGATTTCGTCTGCTCTGTCATCATCATTACCATAACGTGGGAAGTCACCCTCAACCTGGAAATCTGTTGTAATGCCGTCTTCATCGCGGATAGCTTTAACTTTTGCATATTTAATAGCGGACAGGGAGTCTACTACATGAGAGAATCCTGCGATACCTGTTGCGAAAGAACGCTCAACCTTTGTATCGATCAGAGCCATCTCTGCTGCTTCATAGTAGTATTTGTCATGCATGTAGTGGATCATGTTCAGTGTTCCGACATACAGATGAGCCAGCCAGTCCATCATTTTGTCATATTTTGCGATTACTTCATCATAGTCAAGATATTCAGAAGTGATCGGCTGATAGTTCGGTCCTACCTGCTGTTTTGTCTTCTCATCAACACCGCCGTTGATCGCGTAAAGAAGGCATTTTGCAAGGTTTGCACGAGCGCCGAAGAACTGCATCTCTTTACCTGTCTCTGTAGCAGATACACAGCAGCAGATGCTGTAGTCATCTCCCCATACCGGACGCATAACATCATCATTCTCATACTGAACAGAACTTGTTGTAACAGAAATATTTGCAGCATATTTCTTGAAGTTCTCAGGCAGTCTTGAAGAATAAAGTACTGTAAGGTTTGGTTCCGGAGCCGGTCCCATATCTTCCAGTGTGTGCAGGAAACGATAGTCGTTCTTTGTTACCATGGAACGTCCGTCCTGACCCATACCTGCTACTTCCAGAGTTGCCCATACCGGGTCACCGGAGAATAACTGATTGTAAGAAGGGATACGTGCAAATTTAACCATACGGAATTTCATTACCATGTGGTCAACAAGCTCCTGAGCTTCTTTCTCTGTAAGAGTTCCGTTCTGAAGATCTCTTTCAATATAAATATCAAGGAATGTGGAAATACGTCCGACACTCATTGCAGCACCGTTCTGAGTTTTGATGGCTGCAAGATATCCGAAGTACAGCCACTGGAAAGCTTCTCTTGCATCTTTGGCCGGTTTGGAGATATCATATCCATAAGATTCAGCCATAACTTTCATGCCTTTCAGAGCACGGATCTGATCAGCGATCTCTTCACGAAGCTGGAAGTCATAACGTCTCATACCCTGACGGTCGCATGCTGCGAAGTCTTTCTGTTTTCCTTCGATCAGAGCGTCAATTCCGTACAGAGCCACACGTCTGTAGTCGCCAACGATACGTCCACGTCCGTAAGTATCCGGAAGACCTGTAAGGATCTTGTTGTGACGTGCTACTTTCATCTCAGGTGTGTAGATATCAAATACACCCTGGTTGTGAGTTTTAAATTCATAGTTGTGGAAAACATCTTTGATCTTGTCACTTACTTTATATCCGTAAGTTTCACAAGCCTGCTCTGCCATTTTGATACCGCCGTATGGCATGAAAGCACGTTTCAGAGGTTTATCTGTCTGAAGACCAACAACTTTTTCAAGGTCTTTTGTTTCTTCATCAATATATCCGGGACCATATGCTGTCAGAGATGTAACTACCTCTGTCTCCATATCAAGAACTCCGCCTTTGGCACGTTCTTCTTTCTGAAGTGCCTGGAGCTTGCCCCACAGTTTGTTTGTAGCTTCTGTAGGTCCTTCCAGGAAAGAAGCATCACCGTCATATGGTGTATAGTTCATTCCAATAAAGTTACGTACATCGATTTTTTCTTTCCAACGGTTGCCCTTAAAGCCATTCCACTGTTCGAAATTTTTCATTCTTTTACCTCTTTCTCTAAAATATTTCCGCGCATCTCTCACTAGTCTGGAGTGAGATAATAAAATGTAAATTGTACTTATTTAGGACACTTTTCTGTCCACGCTGTCAGTATACGTAAATCTGAGTGTTATGTCAATTAATTTCCCTTATGATTTTAATTAAATACAATTCTGATAGCTTTTCGCCGGAGTTTGCTTCTTTATTGTACTTTATCGCGTACATTAAGACTTTTTTGTATTTTTATAAATACAAAAAGATACCGGTCAGGAAGTCCTCTGGACAATCTGACCGGTATCTGATTCTTGATATTTTATGTAAACTATATTATTCCCTGCCAAGCGGATATTAGCCTGACCTGCAGAAGCCAAAATACAGCAGGAAAAAATCGGGCGTGTCGGAACAATCTAACGGTTATTGATTGCTGTTACAAGTGCATCAATAGATGCGCGAATGATATCCGCGTCTACGCCTGCACCCCAGGCAAGGGTTCCATCCGGCTTTTTGATACCGACATAAGCAATAGCTTTGGAACTTGAACTGCGCTCCAGCGCATGCTCCTGATATGTTTCCAGGGAATATTTCAGCTCATATGCCTTCTTCAGTGCATTGCTGACTGCATCAAGACGTCCGTTACCGGATGCCTCTGTAGTGATTGTCTTTCCGCGGAAAGTAGAGGTAACTTTTGTTACAATACCACCATCTTTCTGCTGGAAATGTACTTCATTGATACTGTACGGTTCTGTGATATTCTCGAAGGTCTGTTTAAACAGATTGAAAATTTCGTCAGGATGAAGTTCTTTATGTTTGTGGTCTGAAACAGCTTTTGTGGCATATCCCATTGCCTCACGCATTTTCGGAGGAAGGTTAAGACCGAATTTGGTCTCAAGAATATATCCTACGCCGCCTTTGCCGGACTGGCTGTTGATGCGGATAACATCTGCGTCATAATTTCTTCCCACATCTGTCGGATCGATCGGAAGATACGGAACATTCCAGTGATCCGGGTCCTTGTCATCTCTCCAGTGCATACCCTTGGCAATTGCATCCTGATGAGAGCCGGAAAATGCGGCAAATACAAGTGCACCACTGTACGGACTTCTTTCGCCTACTTTCATTCCGGTACATTCTTCATATATTTCACAGATATGCGGCATATCAGAGAAGTCAAGTTTTGGATCTACACCCTGAGAATACATATTCATACCAAGTGTAACAATATCTACATTTCCGGTACGCTCACCGTTTCCAAACAGAGTACCCTCGATTCTGTCTGCACCTGCAAGTAATCCCATTTCAGAATCTGCAACACCGCATCCTCTGTCATTGTGCGGATGGAGAGATACGATTACATTCTCGCGGTATTTCAGATTTTCACACATATATTCTACCTGGCTTGCATATACATGCGGCATGGAATGCTGTACAGTTACAGGCAGATTGATGATGCATTTGTTATCTGCTGTAGGCTGCCATACATCAAGAACTGCATTGCATACTTCCAGAGCGTATTCCGGTTCTGTGCCTGTAAAGCTTTCAGGGCTGTACTCAAACTGGAAATTTCCTTCTGTTTCATCAGCCAGTTTCTTTAATAATGCGGCACCATCCACTGCAATCTTTAAGATTTCTTCTTTGGATTTCTTAAATACCTGTTCTCTCTGAGCTACAGAGGTGGAATTGTACACATGTACAATTGCCTTCGGTGCGCCTTTGACAGCTTCAAAAGTTTTGCGGATGATATGCTCTCTGGCCTGAGTCAGAACCTGAATAGTTACATCCTGTGGGATCAGATTCTGCTCGATCAGGGTACGCAGAAATTCATATTCTGTTTCAGAAGCAGCCGGGAAACCTACTTCAATTTCTTTAAAACCGATTTTTACAAGAAGTTTAAAGAATTCAATTTTCTGTTCCAGACTCATCGGAATCACCAGTGCCTGATTACCGTCACGAAGGTCTACAGAACACCAGATAGGTGCTTTGTCCACATATTCTTTTTCTGCCCATTTCATGCATTTAACAGGCGGCATAAAATACTGTCTCTGATATTTGCTTGAATTCATCATTTTTTCTTCCTCCGTTATGTAAATATTATGTTTGGACTGTGGGGATTGACTGTAAAAAGACATAAAAAAATCTTCCATCTCCACAGACTTATCTGCAAGAGACGAAAGATATTATCATCTTACGCGGTACCACTCTTATTTATGAACAATGTCATACACTCATGGGATACGGAATCTCCGGATATCCGGTATTCTTATATCCTCTCCATATAACGGTGGAAACCGTCTGCACCTACTCTTGTATGATTTCAGGCAGCTGCTCAAAGGCGAGTTCCACAATTTCCTTCCACTGCTTCTCAGCAACCAGCAGTTCTCTGTGCTCCGGTCCGGGTGTACTATTCCTTATCATTGCATTTTACTTATAACTTTATTTGGCTTTTTTGAAATGAACATACGTCTGAATCATTCATTGTAAATATACTACAAACAATTTAACCATATGTCAGTCGGGGCAACAGGATTTGAACCTGCGACCTCACGGCCCCCAGCCGTGCGCGCTACCAAGCTACGCCATACCCCGTAACGCAAGTTAGTATAACAAATTATTTCTGTGATTTCAACTGTTTTTTGAAAAATTTACAAAAATTATACAAATTTAGCAGGAAGAAATTTCATGTACTTTTTATGTTATAAAATTTCTTCCTGTTTATCCTATGTACAAGCCTTACAATTATCTGTTACAGTTACGCTGGCATGATGGCTTTTTCCAAATTGTCTACACGCATATCCAGTTCAAAAACTTTCTCTCGAGTTTCCTTATTCTCCTTTCTATAGCGAAGCTCATCCATACGTGCATCAAATAGGGCAGATATTTTTCTGTCAATTTCATTTTCCAGTTTAAGTTCTATAGTTTTTACGCTTCCCTTGAGTTGCACAATATCTGATTTCATGTTCGTGATATCTGCCTTCATGTTCGTGATATCCGTCTTCATGTTTGTGATATCTGTCTTCATGTTTGTGATATCTGCCTTCATGTTCGTGATATCCGTCTTCATGTTCGTAATATCTGCCTTCATGTTTGTGATATCTGCCTTCATGTTCGTGATATCCGTCTTCATGTTTGCAATATCTGTCCTCATATCTGCGATATCGTTCTTTACATCGGACATATCATTTTGAAAACCGACAATGCTTCCCTGTATAGAAAAAAGGATATTTCTCAATTCCGCATCTTCCACATTCTTCCCTCCTTTCGTTATAGTACGTCTCGTTCTCTTTTGCATAGAACCAATTGTACCATTGAAGGAAGAAAAAGTCTACAGCGAAATTATTATAATATTTTTATAAGACATCTTCGGGTTACTGTTCACTGGTAATATTCCGCGAGGTGTTTTTTGTGAGCGAAGGTCACAGAAAACCCGAGACATACCGCGCGAATTTATGCGATTAGCATAAATTCTGTGCATCGCGAAGCGTGTTGCTGTGAACAGAGTGAACAGTAACATCTTCGGCAAATTATAACTTATGTATAAACAGCCCACTCCGAAGTTTTGGCTCAAACCAGGTGGATTTTGGAGGCATTAATTTGTTCTCGTCTGCAATCTTCATCAGGTCTTCCATAGATGTCGGGTACATGACAAAGGCTACACCGCCGGTTCTGTCCGCAATCTCTGCCAGCTCTGCTGCCTTATGGCTTCCGCCCACAAAGGAGATTCTCTGGTCTGTGCGCGGATCTTCGATTCCCAGGACTGGTCTGAGGACTTTTTCCTGAAGAATGGATACATCCAGCTGTCCGACCACGTCCTTCTTCTCATAGATATCCGGCCATGCTTTCAGGTGATACCACTGTCCGTCCACATACATTCCCATACAATGCTTCTCTACAGGCTTGCATGGAAATCCCGGCATCAGCATCAGTTCAAAGTTGAACTTCAGGGCGCCCAGAAATGCCTTTATAGTCAGGCCGTTCAAATCTTTTACAATCCTGTTATAAGGAAGAATGCAGAGCTGGTCATAGGGAAATACAACAGACAGGAAATAATTAAACTCTTCCTCCCCTGTATATCCCGGATTCTGTTCTCTTCTCTTTAAACCTACTTTTACAGCGGAAGCTGCGCGGTGATGTCCATCTGCGATGTACAGAAAATCAATCCCTGCAAATTCCTTATTTATTTCAGAAATGACCTCATCTTCATCAATCACCCATACTCTGTGTGTGATCTGATCCTCTTCTGTAAAATCATATGCTGCTTCATGATGATCTTTCCAGTTATTCATCAGTGTAAGCAGAGAATCCGGATATCTGCATGCCAGAAAAATAGGACCGGTATTTGCATTACAGGAATCTACATGGTGGATCCTGTCCTGTTCCTTATCTTCTCTGGTAAGCTCATGTTTCTTCACTACACCATTCATATAATCATCAATGGAACTGCATCCTACGATACCGGTCTGTGTCTTTCCTTTTCTTACAAGTTCATATATATAGTAACAGGCCTTCTGATCCTGAACAAGAATTCCCTTTTCTTCCATATTGTCAAGATTTTCTTTTGCTTTTTCATAAACCCGATCATCATACAGATCCGTCTCAGGTTCCAGATCCATTTCCGATCTGTCAATATGAAGAAAGGACAGGGGATTCTCATCTCCGATTGATTTTGCTTCTTCCCGGTTTACCACATCATATGGAAGTGCTGCCACATCAGCAGCCTTTTCCGGTGTAGGTCGAAGTGCCCGGAATGCATGAAATACTGCCATAATATTTTCTCCTCTTCTGTATCTTTTGTATTGCTCTTTTATACCCACTTTACTGTCTATCCTGTAAAAATAAAACGAACATTACTCATTATTTTATCATATCCAAATCCTTATATCAATGTACAAATTATGAAACCTAATTTTTTTTTGAAAAACCTAAAAATTTTTGTATTTTTCTATTGCAATTTTTAAAATATATGGTATGATAGAATCACAAGTTAAGGAAACCAAATGATAATTTTTAAGGGAGGTCATTTTATGACAGAAGGATTAAAATGGACTGTAAACGAGGTTCCGAAATCAGATGATAAACACCTGGAACTGATGTCCGAAGAAAATGTAAAGAAAGCAAATGAGTTCCACAGAAGTTTCCCACAGTACAGTGTGACGCCTCTTCAGAACCTTTCATCCCTTGCGAAATATTTAGGAGTAAAAAATATTTTCTGTAAGGATGAATCCTATCGCTTTGGCTTAAATGCTTTCAAAGTACTTGGAGGTTCTTATGCAATGGGCCGCTATATCGCAAAAGAACTTGGACGTGATATCAGCGAGCTGCCATACAATGTTCTCTCTTCTGATAAATTAAGAGAAGAATTCGGACAGGCTACATTCTTTACTGCAACAGACGGTAATCATGGACGTGGAGTTGCATGGGCAGCTAACCGCCTTGGACAGAAAGCAGTTGTAAGAATGCCTAAGGGAACAACAAAGACCCGTTTCGATAACATTGCCAAAGAAGGTGCTACTGTTACGATCGAAGAAGTAAACTATGATGACTGCGTAAGAATGGCTGCAGCAGAAGCTGCCAAAACAGAACATGGTATCATCGTTCAGGATACCGCATGGGACGGATATGAAGAAATTCCATCCTGGATCATGCAGGGATACGGAACACTGGTTCTTGAGGCTGACCAGCAGTTAAAAGAAATGGGTGTTGAACGTCCGACACATGTATTTGTTCAGGCCGGTGTTGGTTCTTTAGCAGGTGCCGTAGTCGGTTATTTCGCTCATAAATATAAAGATAACCCGCCGGTTATGGCTGTCTGTGAAGCAAGTGCTGCTGACTGCCTGTACCGCTCCGCTGTTGCAAAGACAGGAAATCTGGTAAATGTTACAGGTGATCTTCAGACAATTATGGCCGGTCTTGCATGCGGTGAGGGAAATACGATCGGATGGGATATCCTGAAAAATCACGTAGATGTATTTGCATCCTGTCCTGACTGGATGAGCGCAAAGGCAACACGTATCTACGCTAATCCACTGGGAGATGATCCACACGTTGTCTCCGGTGAATCCGGTTCCGTTCCGCTTGGTTTCTGCTTCACTGCTCTTCACGATGAAGATGCAAAAGACTTAAAAGAAGCGCTGAAACTGGATGAGAATTCCGTAGTACTTGTTATTTCCACAGAAGGTGACACTGATCCTGTTCGCTACCGCGAGATCGTATGGGACGGATTATACGGAACAGACGAATCTTTAAGCAAATGATGTTTTTGGTGAACACAGACAGGTAAGTGGTATGGTTATCTCGAAAATGATATACCAGTAACTAATAATATGATATCAGATTAGGGGCAAAATACCTTTTGACCCTAACATCATAATATTTTATACATATTGGGAGGGTAAAAAAATGGATTACGCAAAAATTAACGAAGCTGCAATGGGTTATAAGGATGATATGACTAAGTTCCTTCGCGATCTGGTTCGCATTCCTGGCGAAAGCTGCGGAGAAAAAGGACATATCATGAGAATCAAAGAGGAAATGGAAAAAGTCGGATTCGACAAAGTTCAGATCGATCCGATGGGCAATATCCTCGGCTACATGGGAACAGGTAAAACTCTCATTGGTTTTGACGCTCATATTGATACAGTCGGTATCGGTAATATCAAGAACTGGGAATTTGATCCATACGAAGGTTTCGAATCTGATGAAGAAATCGGTGGACGTGGAACATCTGACCAGATGGGCGGTATTGTTTCTGCAGTATACGGTGCTAAGATCATGAAAGACCTTGGTCTTTTAAACGATAAATATCAGGTACTTGTGACAGGTACTGTACAGGAAGAAGACTGTGACGGTCTCTGCTGGCAGTACATCATCCATGAAGATGGTGTTCGTCCTGAATTCGTTGTTTCCACAGAACCAACAGACGGCGGTATCTACAGAGGACAGCGTGGACGTATGGAAATCCGCGTAGATGTAAAGGGTGTTTCCTGCCATGGTTCCGCTCCGGAACGTGGTGACAATGCAATCTACAAAATGGCTGATATTCTCCAGGATATCCGCGCATTAAACGAAAACGATGCTGCTGATACCACAGAGATCAAAGGTCTTGTAAAAATGCTTGATGAGAAATACAACCCTGAATGGGAAGAAGCACGTTTCCTTGGACGTGGTACTGTTACTACTTCCGAAATCTTCTTCACATCCCCAAGCCGCTGTGCAGTAGCTGACTCCTGCTCTGTATCTCTTGACCGTCGTATGACAGCAGGCGAAACATGGGAAAGCTGCCTGGATGAGATCCGTGCTCTTCCGGCTGTACAGAAATATGGCGACGACGTAACAGTATCCATGTATGAATACAACCGTCCGTCTTATACAGACCTTGTATATCCGATCGAGTGCTACTTCCCGACATGGGTAATCCCGAAAGATCACAAAGTAACACAGGCTCTGGAAGAAGCATATAAAGGACTGTACGGCGAAGAGCGTCTTGGAAATGCTGAGACAGAAGGCATGAGAAAAGCTCGTCCGCTTACAGACAAATGGACATTCTCTACTAACGGTGTAACAATCATGGGACGTAACAGCATTCCTTGTATCGGATTCGGACCTGGTGCAGAAGCACAGGCTCATGCTCCGAACGAAAAAACATGGAAGATCGACCTTGTAAGATGCGCTGCTGTATACGCTGCTCTTCCAACTGCATACTGCAAATAATAAATAAATTTTCAAATTTTTTTAGGCGACGGATTTCCTATCATCCTAAAGGCTTAATATGTGTCCGGACAGAATCCCTGCTGTAACAGGCAGGGACACAAGATAAACAGATACAGCCGGATAACCGGTGTTCTGCCAAACGCAGAAATTCAATTATTTCATATCAGGAAAGGATAAGCTATCAAAGCATAGCAGGTATTGATTTTATGAAAACATTACAGGATTACATTGATAAATTAAACAGCTTAAACTTCAAAGAAATGTACAACAACGATTTCTTCTGGACATGGGACAAAACAGATGATGAACTGGAAGCTGTTTTCACAATTGCTGATGCTCTCCGTTTCATGAGAGAGAACAATATCTCCACAAAAGTATTCGAGAGTGGTCTTGGAATCTCTATCTTCCGCGATAACTCCACACGTACACGTTTCTCTTTTGCTTCCGCATGTAACCTTCTTGGTCTGGAAGTACAGGATCTTGATGAAAAGAAATCTCAGATCGCTCATGGTGAAACTGTTCGTGAAACAGCAAACATGGTGTCTTTCATGGCTGATGTGATCGGTATCCGTGATGATATGTACATCGGAAAAGGACATGCTTACCAGAAAGAATTCATGGAAGCTGTTACAGAAGGAAACAAAGACGGTATCCTTGAGCAGAGACCTACTCTTGTAAACCTTCAGTGCGACGTTGACCATCCGACACAGTGTATGGCAGATATGCTCCACATCATCCATGAATTCGGCGGTGTTGAGAATCTGAAAGGCAAAAAGATCGCTATGACATGGGCTTACTCTCCATCCTATGGTAAACCACTCTCCGTTCCGCAGGGCGTTATCGGTCTGATGACACGTTTCGGCATGGACGTTGTTCTTGCTCATCCGGAAGGATATGATGTAATGCCGGAAGTTGAAGAGATCGCCAAAAAGAATGCTGAGAAAAACGGCGGATCCTTCACAAAGACAAACGATATGGCTGAAGCTTTCAAAGATGCTGATATCGTATATCCAAAGAGCTGGGCTCCATTTGCAGCTATGGAAAAACGTACAGACCTTTATGCAGAAGGCGACTTCGACGGAATCGATAAATTAGAGAAAGAACTTCTTGCACAGAATGCACAGCACAAAGACTGGGCCTGCACAGAAGAACTTATGAAAACAACAAAAGACGGAAAAGCTCTTTACCTGCACTGCCTGCCGGCTGATATTACAGGTGTAAGCTGCGAAACAGGTGAGGTTGACGCTTCTGTATTCGATCGTTACAGAATCCCGTTATACAAAGAAGCAAGCTTCAAGCCATACATCATCGCTGCTATGATCATGCTTTCCAAATTTGAAAATCCACAGGATATCCTGAAGAAACTTGAAGTCAAAGCAGCTCCAAGAATCCTGAAATAATCAGGCGCAGATTAACAGTTGGATTGCAGTAATATTCCAGCTGCTTTCAAACAGATATTTAATTTTGAAAGCAGTTTCAGAATTTAAATATATTGAAAAATAGCACTCATCATATTGTATAGCAGGCGGGGCTGTCGCAGAAAGCACACAATCTTTATTGCGGCGGCCCTCTTTGCCTTTAAAATCAGGAGGTTTTTACAAATGTTTACAAGAAAAAGAATCGTTATTGCGCTCGGTGGGAACGCTCTGGGAAATACTCTCCCGGAACAGATGGTAGCTGTAAAAACTACTGCAAAAGCATTATGCGATCTGATCGAAGAAGGTCATCAGGTTGTTGTTGTACATGGAAACGGGCCACAGGTTGGCATGATCAACAATGCCATGTCTGCTCTCTCCAGAGAAGATGAGAATCAGCCAAACACTCCTCTCTCTGTCTGTGTTGCCATGAGTCAGGCTTACATCGGATATGATCTGCAGAATGCTTTGAGAGAGGAACTTCGAATCAGAGGATTTGTCCGCACACCTGTCGTCACTGTTGTCACTCAGGTTCGTGTAGATCCCAATGATCCTGCTTTTGAAAATCCATCCAAGCCGATCGGCAAATTCCTGACAAAAGAGGAAGCAGACCATCAGGCCAAGGCATATGGACATATCATGAAAGAAGACGCAGGGCGTGGTTATCGTCGTGTAGTTGCATCTCCAAAGCCTGTTGAAATCGTTGAACAGGATGCGATCAACAGTCTTGTGGATGCAAATAAAATCGTTATCTGCTGCGGTGGCGGTGGAATTCCCGTTGTTCTTAACGGACATCATCTCAAAGGTGCATCAGCAGTTATTGATAAGGATTATGCAAGCTGTCTCCTGGCCAAAGAGCTGGATGCAGATATGCTTATCATTCTTACAGCAGTGGAGAAGGTTGCTGTAAACTTCGGCAAGGAAAACGAAGAATGGCTGGATGACATCACTGTAGATGACGCTAAGAAATATATTAATGAGGGACAGTTTGCCCCAGGTTCCATGCTCCCGAAAGTTCAGGCTGCCGTTGATTTTGCAAGCTCCAAAGAAGGAAGAACTGCCATGATCACTTTACTTCAGAAAGCCAAAGACGGTATCCAGGGAAAAACCGGAACCAAAATCCATCTATAATCTGTTCAGCAGATATCTTATTATATATCAGCTGCTTAATACTGATATGTATAACTGCCACATATTCAGGATATCTGCCATATAGCGAAATAATTGCGCAAAAAAGTTCCGGTGACCTTGCCCGGAACTTTTTTGCGCAATTATTTACGTGGATTGTTATAAGTTTCATAATAATCAATATCTTCCAGCTCCCTGCCTTCTTCTATCTCATAAACCTGCGTATCATCCAGATGTTTCATGATCACTTTTTTACCGCCTTTATCCCCTTCCAGAGAAAGCAGCTCATTGTAATATTTCCTGTCAAAAATACATGGATTTCCCATTTTCCCCTGACAGGAAACACAGGCGATTCCTTTGGAAGTGTTTAAAAACACATGGATCAGTTCACAGATTGTCTCACTGGTAAGCCAGGGCTGATCAGACACAGTAAAAAGCACTGCATCTGCATCCAGGCTGGCATTCAGACCGATTTTTACAGAGGAAGAAATTCCATCTTCCGGATGGGGATTATACAAAACCTGTATTTCCTTTGTTTTTGCTGCTTCTGCAATGGCATCATATTGAGTAATAACAATAATATTACAGATTATTTTTGCTGTAATATTATTTCTGTACAGGTTATTTAACTGAACAATATCTGAATTATTATCATTATTATTATCCTCTGTAATATCTGAATATTCCGAATAGATATTTTCTATTTTCTTCTTTGTATCATCCAGTTGTTCCAGCACATGTCGATACATAGGTATTCCGTCTATTTCATATAACAGTTTATTTGCCCCAAAACGGCGGCTGTTTCCAGCCGCCAGCATGATCATTGCAATTTTCAAAATAATTTATTCCTCCAAAAGGCTTCCGTAAGCCGCTACTGTATTCTTCCTTTCCAGTTCCTCAACAATGTGCTCTGCAGGTTCTTTCTCTCTGAGTATATCTGACTTGTTCAGATACACTCTGTATACTCTTTCTTCCACATCCTTAAAAAGTCCACAGATAGAAGTCGCAATCTTTACAATATCTTCTTCAGTGATCGGAGCTTCCAGACTTTTCCTGAGAAATTCCGAGGTACGTTCCATACGGTAAGCACTCTGACTGATTGGCTGCCCCAGACAGTCCAGCCCGATCACACTGATCACAATGTCCGCACATCTGGGGATTACAGGCTCCCATTTCTCCGGGACTTTTACCGGATGATGCTTTGCTCCGTCCGCTTCCACAAGCATTACATCGCACAATTCTCTCAGTTCTTCCAGTTTTTCATCTGTCAGAGACGCATATTTACCTGTGTCCTCCTCATATTCCGCAGCAATCACATATCTTTCTTTGTCCAGAAGTTCTTTTACCCTGACTGCATCTCCGCCCCTGGCAAACGGAAGTTCAGATTCTCCTGCCATATGGGTGGTCGTGGTAATGATCACTCTCTTTCCCTTATCGATCAGTTCATCTGTAAGACGGTAGATCAGGCTGGTTTTGCCGCCGCCGCCAACTACAGCGATCACAGGGTATTTTTCATAATCAATCTGCAGCAGTTCCAGAAAATCGACCTGGTGCTTCATATGGCATCACTCCTTCTGAAAGCAGGATTTCCAATACACTGCCGGCAATACAGCGGGCTTTGTCGGAAATCGTGAAACAGTTTTTCTTTTGTTCTTTGCGCGGATCAATATCTGCAATTTTCATCCCCTTCGGCACTGTAAATCCATCTCTGATCATGCCACGCAAAACTCCTGTAAGAGAAGCCCTGACAGGTGTATCTCCGATCCAGGCAAGGACCTGATCCTTCTCCACGATATCTGCAATCTTTGAGATACAATGGATTTCCCCTGCAGCAGGAGCATGGAGCACGCGCTCTTTTCCAAATCCTCCAATGATACCCGGAACTCCTGTGTTTGGCATAGCAGCGCCTTTTGTGATGATTCTGGCAAGATTGTGGCCTCTCATAGTCTCCACTACATAATCCACATCCTCACCTGCCACAAATCCCGGTCCAAGACCAACGGTTAGATCTGCCATCTCTCTGGTGGTTCCAAGATTCTTTTTTGCAAGAATTGCATCTATCAGTGCTGCAGGTCTGTATTTCTTAAGGACAGTTCCTTCTGTGTCTGCCATAAGAGGAATCTCCCCGGCTTTCCAGACTGCCTCGCATTCCTCTACACTGTCAACTTTTCTGCAGAGAACTCCTTCCACAGAAGACTGCCCGTCGTAAACAGCCTCGCAAAAAGAAACCATTCGCCTGATCGCAGTGGGTTTCTCACATTCCAGTACCAGAAGACGGTAGCCGCATCGGTATAATCTGTGGATCGTACCGCTGGCCAGATCACCGCCACCTCTTATTATTACAACATTTTCCGGTTTATTGTCAGATTTTGGGACATTTGTGTATCTGTTTGTCATCTTACTGTTTTTCCTCTTCTTGTCTCATTTTCATCCATTACTTTTTCCACCGCATTTACAATGTTCTCATAACCTGTGCAGCGGCAGAGATTTCCTGCCATATGTTTCCGAATCGCATCTCTTGATAATTTCTCTCCATGTTCCAGTAAAACAGTGGCAGACATGATAAATCCGGGAGTGCAGAAACCGCACTGTATGGCACCTTCTTCGATAAATGCCTCCTGAATCCTGGTAAGTTCTCCGTTTTTCTCCAGACCTTCCAGTGTACGGATATTTTTACCCTCCGCCCAGACTGCCAGATAAATACAGGAGTCAATAGTCTCTCCGTCTATGATCACTGTACAGGCACCACATTCTCCTACTTCACAGCCCTTTTTTACAGAAGTCAGTCCAAGCCGGTTGCGAAGCATATCAAGCAGTGACTCCCTTACATCTACATATTCTTCAACTTCTCTTCCGTTTACTGTACATCGTACAAGCTGCATCTGCTTTTTCATATGCGGTCACCTCCTGCAAGTTCTACGGTACGTCTCAATGCCCGTGCCGCAATTTCTCCGCCGATCTGAAGACGAAATGCCCTGGATGCTCTCCAGGAATCTCTCGGATTGATTTCCTCCCGGATCAGCTGTGCTGTCTTTTCATACAGGCTTTCTTCTATCTTCATGCCCTTCAAAGCCTCTTCTGCCTTTGTGCAGCGGTACGGAACCGGAGCTGCAACTCCAAAGGTAATGCGCACATCTTCTATCACTCCTGCCTGTTGATCTACCTTGCTCACCACACTACAGCTGATCGTTGCGATATCCATGGCATTTCGCATGGAATACTTAATATAATGACCATGATACCCTTCATATTCTTTTGCAGGAATGATCACATAGGTCAGGATCTCTCCCTGCCGCAGATCCACCCTGCCGGGTCCAAGATAGAAATCTTTTACAGGTACAAGACGGCCTTCCTTTCCATCTTCCAGCCTCAGCAGTGCGTTCAGGGAAAATACGGTCGGTGCACTGTCCGCACTGACTGCTCCGTTGCAGATGTTTCCACCGATAGTACCAATATTTCGTACCTGTGGTCCTCCTACCTGATCTACAGCCTCGCCAAGAACCGGAATATATTTCCTGATAATTGCATCATTTGTTATATGTGAGAAGACAGTTCCGGCACCAATATAAATATCTCCGTTATCCGCCATTTTTACACCCTGGATTTCTTTGATCCCATGGATACTCACCAGAGAAGTTCCGGCAAATTTTCCCTCCCGGATTTTGATCAGCACATCACTTCCTCCGGAAATGATCCTGGCATCCGGATGTTCATTCAGTAATCTCACAGCATCTTTTACACTTTCAGCCTGATAATAGTTCTCAATATCGTACATAAAATCCCCTCCCCTCTAAATAAGTCCGGCCCTTATAAAGCCATCGATCAGTCTCTGTGGTGTCAGAGGATTTTCATTAAAGGCTACACCTGTTGCATGAAGTACTGCATTACGGATTGCCGGTGCACCCGGAATTGCCGGCGGTTCACCCAGTGCTTTGTTTCCGAAAGGTCCAATCGGATCATCAAGTTCCACAAAATCCGCCTTGATATCAGGAGTATCCATCATTGTCATCAGTTTATAGTCCAGCAGGGTTCCGTTCAGTGGTCTTCCTGTTTTCTCATCCAGAATGAGCTGCTCCGACAGACCGTATCCCATTCCCATAGACATACCGCCCTGTACCTGCATTTCAGCCAGTTTCGGATTAATAAGCTTACCGCTGTCATGCACATTAATGATATGAAGGATTTTGATCTTGCCAAGCTTTATATCGACTTCCACTTCAGCAAAGCAGCATCCTGTGGCAATCGTATTTTTCTTTACCTGCTCGGAAACCTCTGCTGTAATAACAGAAGAATTGCCAAGACTGTAATAACTCTCCAATGCAAGATTTCCAAGAGATATTGCAGGATCCTTTCCTGCCATGATCCACCCATGATCAAGTCTCAGTTTCCTTGTCTCTTCAGGCAGCAGCTCTTTTGCATAAGCCAGAATCTTTTCCTTCAGAAGATTTGCGCAGTCTTTAACAACTGTTCCTGTTACAAACGACTGTCTGGATGCATAGGCACCGGTATCAAATGGTGTTACATCAGTATCCTGGACCGTCTGGATATGAACATCACTGATATCCATATTTAAAATCTCAGCCGCCATCTGGGAAAATACCGTATCAGCACCCTGACCGATTTCAGTAGCTCCCAGCATCAGGCCAACACTTCCATCCTGATTCAGAGTCATTCTTGCACCTGCAATTTCCAGTGAGATCGGCCATACACCTGTCTTATAGGAGAAAAGTGACATTCCGACGCCTCTGCGGATATTACCTGTCTGGTTTGTATATTCTTTTCGTTTTTCTTCCCAGTGGATATAATCTGCACCTTTTTCCAGACATTCAAAAATCCCGTTGGTGTTTGCTGCGATCGGCTTCAGGTAAGCATCCTCATAATATCCTTTGATAAGATTTTTCTTTCTGAACTCCAGAGGATCCATCCCGATCTCTTTTGCAATATCATCCATAAAGCACTCAATTGCAAAACATACCTGCGGGATCCCGTATCCACGCATCGCTCCGCCTACCGGTGTATTCGTATAGACAGTATATGCCTCTCCTTTGATATTCGGACATGCATACTGCAGCCTCCAGGCAGTCAGGCCATTGGCTGCTATGGCGTGTCCATGGGAGGCATATGCTCCCTGATTGGAAATAGCCAGCATATCCTTTGCAAGAAGATGCCCCTCACTGTCAACACCTGCCGTCAGATCATACTCAATAGAATGACGGGTTCTGGTGTTGCAGAAAGTTTCCTCTCTGGTTATATCGAGTTTGACCGGTCTGCCGCCAACCTGCGTGGTAAGAAACGCATTTAACGGTTCATACAGCACATCCTGCTTATTTCCGAATCCTCCACCTATGTATGGCTTAATGACTCTGATCTTTCCCCATGGGATTCCAAGAGCCTGCCCGATCACACGCCGGACAATATGCGGAATCTGAGTGGAAGTCACAACTATGATCCTGCCATTTTCCATATATGCACAGGAAATCGGATTCTCAATGTGGCAGTGCTGCACGATCGGGGTTTTATAACTGCGTTTTATAACTGTTTCGGATTCCTTCAGCCCTTCTTCCACATTTCCGATAAAGTAATTGGAACGGACAAGTACATTATCCTTTTTGTCGAAATGGATTGGCGGTTTGCTTCCATACATGGATTTACGCGGATGGATTTCTACCGGATATTCTTCATATTCAACTTCGATCAGGCGCAATGCCCTCTGGGCTGTGATTTCATCTTCTGCCACTACAGCAGCAATATCATCTCCGTAATAACGGACTCTTCCGGTAAGGATATTGCGGTCTGCAACATCCTGATGAGCCAGCTCCACAGACCAGGGATGTCCCGGCGTAGGATAACAATGATTCGGTACGTCTTTAAAAGTAACCACTTTTACTACGCCGTCCAGAGCCTCTGCTTTACTGGTATCGATTGATTTTACGATACCGTTTCCGATCTTTGCGTGATAGATTTTTGCCACCAGACAGTTGTCAGGAACCAGGTCATCAGTAAATTTTGCACGTCCTGTAACTTTGTCATAGGCATCTACTCTTGGAACACTCTTTCCAATCATGTTTTCACCTTCTCTGTATTTATTTTTGGTTATTATATAGAAGGAGCCGGACACACCCCAAGGTATCTGTCTGTTCCCCTCAGGACTTATGTCCGGCTCCGAACCATGCTACTTTCCTTCACCTTTTTTCTGACATCAGGCGAATTTACTTTTTATTTGCATAATTGTTATCTGTTTTCTGATTTGAGTATAGCATATTTGGATATGAAATTGCAATCTTTTATTCAATTTTTACGTATTATTTTCCTATTAACGAAGTTGTCTGATTGGGTTACTGTTCACTGAGAATATCCTTTGTAATGTATTACTAAGAACAGAGTGAACAGTAACCTGATTTACTTAACGTATTTCTGTCAATATTCCATGAAGGTCATGGATAACGTGTCTTGGGCATTTCACTGCGCACATACCACAGCTCAGACATATGGATTCCTCGATCACTGCACAGTTGTCTTTTACTTTTATCGCACCGGCTGTGCAGGTCTTCTCGCAGATTCCGCAGCCGATACAGCTGACGTTACATTGCTTCTTTGCTTCTGCACCTTTTTTATTATTGGAACATTTTACCACAATGTAGTTTGCACACTCATGGACATGGATCACTTTCTGCGGGCAGACTTTCGCGCAGGCACCACAGCCAATGCATTTCTCCTCATCCACTTCCGCCACACCATACTCATTGATGGAAATGGCTCCGAATTTACATTTATCTATACAGGCTTTACATCCGATACATCCATCTGCACAGCCGGACTCACCTTCGGCTGATCTGCACCCCCCATTACATGCAACTACAGCCGCGCGATATGGAAATTTCTTCTTTACTGCCATATTCAGCACTTCCTTTCATATGGTGTTCCGGTCAGAGGAAGACTATACTGTCTTTCACCATTCCATCTGAAATATGCATCTGCAATTGCAGGTGCAGTTGGGATAGAGGTGATCTCACCGATTCCAATGGCACCACAGGCTACATTCAGTCCCGGTTTGTCAACAACGATGGCATCGATTTTCGGAATCTCATGAGAGCGGAACAGGCCAAGAGATCCATACTTGTCAATTGGTTTACAGTTCTCATCGATCGGATAATGCTCTCTCAGTGCAAATCCTATGGACATCACTACGCCGCCCTCAATCTGACCTTCGCAGGACAGTGGATTGACTGCCTTGCCCACATCATGTGCAGCAACCATTTCCTCAATCTTACCTGTTTTTTTATCCAGGATACACATCTGCGTCGCATAGCCGTAGGCTACATGGGAAACAGGATTCGGCACATTTGCGCCAAGAGGATCTGTCTTTGCAAGATATTCCCCATAATAAATTTTACCGATCACATCATCAATGGTCTTACCTGCATTGCGGTCCTCCATAACCTTATCGCAGGCTCTGCGGCAGGCTTCCCCTGTTACCAGAGTCTGTCTGGAGCCGGAAGTTGTACCTGAATCCGGTGCGAACCAGGTATTACTTCTCTCATATACAATATCTTCATGCTTCAGATCTGTATTGGTAACTACCATCTGTGTCAGGACTGTACCAAGTCCCTGGCCGATACAGGAAGCACCGGAATAGATGTGCAGCTTTTTATCTTTCTCAAATACGAGTTTCACGCGGCCTGTATCCGGGATACCGACACCGACACCGGCATTCTTCATGGCGCAGCCGATTCCCACCGGTTTTCCTTCTTCCAGAGCAGCATCATACTTCTTCTTTACAGCTTCCAGTGTCTCCACAAGACCTGTGGAATTATCTACGATCTGACCATTCGGAAGCGTCTCACCGGGACGGATCGCATTGCGGTAACGGATTTCCCATGGAGTGATACCTACTTTGTCTGCCATCATATTCAGCAGGGTTTCTGTTGCAAAACAGGTCTGGGTTACACCAAACCCGCGAAACGCTCCGGCAGGCGGATTGTTGGTATAATAAGCAGTTCCTTCAATCTCGAAATTCTCATAATGATAGGGACCTGCCGCATGAGTACATGCACGTTCCAGCACAGGACCGCCAAGTGAGGCAAATGCACCTGTATCTGATGCTACTTTCGCTTTTACCCCCATGATATTGCCGTTCTCATCGCAGCCCATGGTCATATCCATATAAAACGGATGACGCTTCGGATGAACCAGCAGGGATTCTGCTCTGGTCAGTTTCATCTTCACCGGTTTCTTAGTAGCATAAGTGAGCAGCGCAGCCAGATGCTGTACTGTCATATCTTCCTTTCCGCCGAATCCGCCGCCTACAAGTGCATTCTGTACCTTTACTCTGTCCGTTCCAAGTAACAGGGAACACTCATGTAATGTCTGGTGTGCAGACTGATCTGTGGAATATACGAAAATATCTCCGTCCTCATCATACAAAGCCACTGCGCACTCAGGCTCAAGAAATGCATGTTCTGTCCATGGGGTTTCAAAATGATGACTGATCACATATTTGGAATTACGGATTGCTTCATCTGCATTTCCTCTGCTGATATGTTTATGTGCACAGATATTATTTTCTTCTTCATCAAATACCTTCGGTGCATCCTCTGCCGCTGCTTCCTCAATTGTATGAATATGAGGCAGCACTTCATATTTTACTTTGATCAGTTTCTTAGCTTTCTCAGCTGTTTCTCTGTCTTTTGCTGCAATAACGGCAATGGCATCTCCAAGATAATGTGTCAGACCCCCTACAGGTATCAGTGAATACTGATCATGTTTCAGATGTCCGATCTTATTCTCTCCCGGAATGTCCTCTGCTGTTAATACCGCTTCTACCCCGGAAAGTGCCTTTGCTGCTGCTGTATCGATCTCAAGTACACGTGCACGTGGATATTTACTTCTGAGTGCCACCCCATACAGCATTCCGTCAAAGTAAAAATCATCCGGATATTTGCCGGTTCCCAGTACTTTCTCCTCCACATCCACTCTGGATACTCTGTGTCCTATATTCCAGTCCGGATCCAGATCATCCGGGATCACACCCGTCTTTAAAACTTTCGCAGCCAGCCTTACTGCATCCATAATTTTTACATAGCCTGTGCAACGGCAATAGTTATTGCGCAGTGCATATTTAATCTCATCATCTGTGGGATCTTTGTTCACGTCCAGAAGAGCCTTTGTACACATTACCATACCCGGAATACAGAATCCACACTGAACAGCACCTGCTTTTCCATAAGCGTAGGTATAGACTTCCCTCTCCCATTCAGTCAGTCCTTCTACTGTGATCACTGTCCTGCCATCCAGTAAATCTGTGTCCGGCACACATGCCTTGCATGTTTTTCCGTCAATTATAACTGTACAGGCTCCGCAGGCTCCTTCACTGCAGCCGTCCTTCACTGAAGTCAGATGAAGTTCATCCCTCAAAAAGCGCAGTAGTTTTTGATTTCCGGTCGGTTCGACCTTTTGTCCATTGACTGTAAATACTGCCATATCGGACTCTCCTTTCTTTTTCGCACGTCTGCCAATTAAGGCAGTCAGCCTGAGTTTACCTCTTTCTGTTTTTTATCTGCCTGTGATACCGCATGAATTTATTACAAAAGTAACATGCGGCCGCGATTCAGCCTGATATGCAACACTGTCCACAGCCTTTTTCTGCTGTGGACAGAGTTAAATATTTCTTTATAAGTTATCTGATATTACAAATTTAAAATTATTTTACAGCTCTTTATTCCTGTTTTCAGACACGCTCCAGTACAGCGTTTCGTAAATAACTATACCAATCGCGTAGGATCATCATTTCATGATCAGATAGCTGTAATCATCGATTACTGCACAGATCAGTCTGCGAAGACCTTCGTACAACTTATCATTTGCATCATCTGCCTTGCAGTCGGAAATCTGACCAAGGAGACGAACCTTGCACTCTTTTGTCTCCGGATTGATCACTGCAAATCCATCATTTGTGCTGTCTGCCATATCTGCCTCAGAAGCGAATAATGTGAATTTATCCTTGTACGGTGCACTTGCATATGGACAGAAGCTCTTGCAGTTACCGCATTCGTTACACATGTAATCCACATGGATCACCTGATTCATTGCCATTCCCGGAACTTTGATGGAGATGTTTGCTCTGTTTGGACATACATCTACACAATTCTCACAGACTTTATTACAGGTCAGACAGCGCTCACTTTCGTTCGCAGCGTCCTTGCTTTCTTTGAGTATTGCTTTTTTGGAGTAACAGTCTTTTTCTGTTCCCGGTACAGGCTGTCCTTTTACAATATCATGTCCAAGGATTGCTTTTGCAGCAACCTGTGCGTCGCGGATCGCTTCTACGATCGTAGCAGCTCCCCTTGCACCGTCACCGACAACGTAAACGCCTTCTGCACTTGTCTCCATTGTCTTATCATTGATGCGGGCTTTTCCACGCTCATTGACCGCAATACCATTTGCTTCATAGAACTCAGTCGGAACTTTCTCGCCAACTGCAACGATCACTGTATCAGCCAAAACTTCTTCTGTTTCGCCCGTTTCTGTTACACTTGCACGTCCGGAAGCATCCATGCTGCCAAGTTCCATCTTCTTACAGAGCAGTTTGCCGTTTTCCAGAGATACAGGAGAAAGAAGTTCTTTGAACTCTACGCCCTCTTCCAGTACTTCCAGTAACTCATCTTCTGCTGCTGGCATATAGCGTTTGGTTCTTCTGTATACCAGGTAAACATGTTCTACACCTTCTGTACGTTTCGCAGCTCTTGCAGTATCCATGGCAGTGTTACCGCCACCGATCACAACTACGTTTTTACCCAGCGCAACCTTACCGCCAGTTGCTTTGAAATCTCTTAAGAATTTCAGAGCATTGATGGTTTCACCCTTTTCAAGCTTCAGAGTACCCGGTTTATTTGCACCTGTTGCAACGATCACTGCGTCATAACCCTGTGCTTTTAATTCCTGTACGGATTTCACTTCTGTACCTGTTTTGATCTCCACACCCATCTTCTGGATGAAGGAAACATCTTTATCGATTGCATCATCAGAGATACGGAATCCCGGGATCACATAACGGATCACGCCGCCGGCTTTCTCTTCTTTCTCAAATACTGTTACAGAAGCACCTGCTCTTGCAAGGAAGTATGCAGAAGCAATACCTGCAGGACCTGCACCTACAACAGCTACTTTCTTACCGTCTGCTGTGCCTGCTTTGATCTCACCGATCACTGTATCATATCCGTTTTGTGCTGCGATGAGCTTAGTGTTGCGGATATTTACAGGTTCTTCATAGAAGTTACGTGTACATTTGTACATACAGTTGTGCGCACAGAGAGTACCTGTGATAAATGGAAGTGCATTTTTCTCAAGGATAACTCTTAATGCCTGTGCATAATCGCCTTCTCCTGCCAGCTTCACATAGGTTGTGATATCCTGGTGGATCGGACATCCTTCTTCGCATGGAGCAAAGAAACAGTCAAGGAGCGGAACCTCTGAATCAGTTTTTCTCTTAGGAAGCGGTTTGATGCTCTTTACATGGTGAGCGTCTTTTTTCGCATCCTCGGCCAGCTGCTCAAGTGCAGCTACATCAATGCCTTTCCATTCTTTCACACCGTCAGCCATTACTTTCTCTGCCATCTGGGTAAATCTCTGATATCCGCCCGGCTTCAGAAGTGTAGTTGCCACTGTTACAGGCCATACACCACATCCGACGATACGGTCGATATTATAGTAATCAGCACCGCCTGAATAAGCGATACGGAGTTTTCCGCCAAATTCCCGGGAAAGTCTGGCTGCAAGAGAAATAGATAACGGGAAAAGAGATTTTCCGGACATATACATTTCTTCGCTTGGAAGTTCATTTCTTGTAACATCTACAGGGAATGTATTGGTGATCTTCACACCAAACGCAAGGTTCAGTTCATCTGCAAGTGCCTGCAGTCTCTTAAACATCGGGATCGCATCTTCGTACTGTAAGTCATCTTTGAAATGGAAATCACCGAATACCATATAATCATATCCCATGTCATCCATGGTCTTTCTGGCAAATTCATATCCCAGGAGAGTCGGGTTACATTTGATAAATGTGTTCAGATGTTTCTCTTTAAACAGATGATTTGCAATGCTCTCAATCTCGTTTGGAGGACATCCATGGAGAGTAGAGATTGTTGCGGAATTACAGATATCAGACGGAATCGCCTCAATATCCTCTTTTGTAACTTTTTCAAATTTATCTACATTGTCCAATAACCACTGTTTACATTCTTTAAAGATTTCAGTATCTTTTGCTTCCATCATACTGTCAATGAAAGTATTAACCTTTGGCTCTTTGATCCCTGCAAGATCATATCCAACGGAAATATTGAACTGGAATCCGTCCTGTGCACCCAGATCAAATTCTTTGGCGATCACATGCAGGATAAACCATGCTTTAATATATTCTCCCATTGCCTGAGGAACATAAAGCTCTGTAGACCATTCACAGTTATATCCTTCATCATCTGCAAGGATACATGGTCTGTTGATACAGGCTGCAAGCTCTGCACCGTCCATCTTCTGAACTGTTTTCAGCTCAAAGAAACGTGCGCCTGCATAGTAAGAAGCAACAATGTTCTGTGTTAACTGTGTATGCGGTCCTGCAGCAGGTCCGATCGGTGTTTCCAGATTTCTCTCAAATATATTCAGCTTCCTGTCAGTTTCCGCTGCATAAGCTCTGTGTTGTCCGAAAACTGTTCCTTTGGTTTTCTTTTCTTCTAATACCCAGTTCATTAACTGTTCAAAGGGCATACAGGTCATGACTTCACTCATAATCCGATCCTCCATTATTTCATACGGTATGGCTTCTCTCCATCCGTTCTATATTTTGTTTACATTTATTTTTGCCAGGCAGAAAACTTATCTTCTTTACAATTCTTTACAGATTAACCATTAATATCATTTGCAAGTTCTTTTGCAGCCTGACGGCAGTCTGCCATAACTTTTGCCTCGTCGCATACAAGGACTTCGCGGTCTTTCATCAGGACTTTACCGTTACATACAGTAGTCTGGACCATGCTTCCGTTTACACCGAACATCAGATGTCCGTTAATGTTGCTTTCATTCATTGGTGTCAGCGGATCATAATCGATCACGATCACGTCTGCTGCCGCACCCTCTTTCAGGACACCGAGCTGTTTCTTAAAGTATCTGTTTGCAATCTTTGCATTTCCTTCAAAAAGCATCTGTGGAACTTCTCCCCAGGCTGCGTTCGGGTCGCAGAGGCTGTGTTTGTGTAAAACATTTGCAACCTTCCAGGATTCCATCATATCATGAGTATATCCGTCTGTACCAAGACCTGTGAGGATTCCCTTCTGTACCATTCTCATGGTTGGAGGACATCCGCATGCATTACCCATGTTAGATTCCGGGTTATGTACAACCATGGTATCTGTATCTTTGATCAGATCCATTTCATGTTCATTCACATAGATACAGTGACCGAGTAAAGTCTTCGGTCCAAGGATGTTCCAGTCATGAAGACGGTCAACAATACGTTTGCCATGCTCTTTCAGACACTGATGGAGATCGTAAATGCCTTCTGCTACATGGATGTGATATCCAACACCTTCCGGTTTCAGTTCATTGCAGAGAGCCATTGTCTCATCAGAGATTGTAAAGGATGCATGCATACCCATCATTCCGGCGATCATATCACTGTCGTCTGCAAGTGCATGCTTGATAAAATTCACGTTCTCCATTACAGATTCTCTGGATTTCTCCATTCCGTCACGGTCAGAAATCTCATAGCAGAGGCAGGTACGCACACCTAAATCCTTCGCAGCTTCCTCGATCGCATTGAGGGAACCTGTAATATGGCCAAAGCTTGCATGGTGGTCAAACACTGTGGTTACACCGTTCTTGATAGAATCAATGTATGTAGCATATGCAGAAAGCTTTGTCTGCTCCAGTGTCAGATGACGGTCAACTGTCCACCATAAGCCATCCAGAATATCCAGAAATCCCTGAGGATTATATCCGTTAATGCTTAAGCCTCTTGCGAAGGAACTGTAGATATGCTCATGGGCATTAATAAATGCCGGCATGATAACCCCACCCTTCGCATCAACAAATTCAGCATCCGGATAAACTTTCTTTACCTCTTCAGTTACCCCCACCATTACTATGGTGTTACCATCCATTGCTACAGCACCATTCTCCAGGAATGGGTTGGATGCGTCCTGTGTGATCATTCTTCCATTACCAATTACCAGCATATAGTTCCTCCTTTTACTTGTCAAAAACTACCAATTCGATACTGCTTTTTACCTTTTGTTTAGGAATTATGTACTAATACTGTAACATACTTCTCCGGATAATGCAAGTAGAATTTACAAAAACTTTTTGGTTTTTCAAATTTTTTTTAGGCTTTATACTATCTCCGGTGAACAGATAAAAAAGAACGGGGCAGTCATTGATGACAATGAACAACCTCGTTCTTTTTTTGATTTTCCTGTTTTCTGATGAAACTGATTTCATGACAAATTTTCAGGTTTGTCAACAATTTTTGTAAGATAGGAGAGTTATCCTTCCATAATCGCAGAATTAACCCTGAGCTGTTTTCGTCCATTCTTCCAGAGATTCTCATCCAGCTCCACCTCATAGCCGCCGCCATTTCTCACATGCCACTCATAAAATGGTTTCTGTATATCTGCATACTCTTCCATGATATTCATGATCGTACCGCCATGGATGACAAGTGCCGCCTCTGCCACATGGCTGCGGATACATCCGGACACAACCCTGTCAAATCCTCTCAGGTTTCTGCTTTTAAACCCTTCCCTGCTTTCTCCTCCCGGAAAAGGCAGAGTACCGTTGCTGTCAATCCATTCCTGATAGTGCGGATTACCTTCCAGCTCTTTATAGTTCTTATTTTCAAACTCTCCGAAATCACATTCTGCCAGCTCTTCAATAATATGTACCGGCTCTCCCGGAAAAAGAATCTCTGCTGTCTGCACGCATCGTTTCAGAGGACTTACATAAACCGCCTGAACCTTTGGATAATCCATCTTATGCAGAAACTCTGTTCCCTCCTGACATAACGGCTCATCCGTTGTGCCGATATATCTGGAAAGTTTATTCCCTTCTGTTTTTCCATGTCTGATCAGCCATAATTTAATCATCTTTGATCACCGTTCCAATCCCGCAGATCACGCGCGTCACCTTATGGCTGTATGCTGCCAGCTTCGTACATACACGCCCTACAGCCTCTCTGTATTTTCTGTCAAAAGCATCCACAGGTACAACCCCGTACCCTACTTCCTGAGAGACAAGGACAATATCCGGATTCTTACAGATGATTTTTTCCGCAAGATCTGACACATCCTTTCCATTCTCCAGTTCACTGCGGATATACTGCTGAAAACCAGTCACACCCTGAGCATTCATCAGTTCCTCCTCTGTGACAGAACCGCCGTCACTCCACCTTAACTGTGGATACTGTTTCCTGGCATATTCAGTCTTTCCCTGATATGCACCGCCGATTATCATTTCCATACTCTTCTCCTCAAAAATTAGAAACCACCGCCAGAATCAATGCCATCCCAACTTCACAGATACAAAGAAAGAATCCTGAAATATCCCCGGTTGTCCCGCCAAAGTACTTCATCGCAATATGATGATAATACCAGAAAATCAACAAAGCTCCCACAAAAGCCAGACTTCCCCATACAGGCCGGATCAAGATCATTCCCGCAGCCAGAAGCACCAGATAGACGATCAGCACATTTCTCGAGAGCACATCTGAAGAATTTCTGGAAAACTCAGCAACTGTACCGTCTGCCTTTGCTTTCGGAAAGGTAATAACTCCGATTCCTGACAGACATCTGGAAACCATAAAGCCAAGGCTCAGAATTCCGATCACCCTCATATTCTCTGCACTGTTAAACAACTGGCTGTAAGCGCCGTACCAGGCAATGAAATATACCGCCGCAGTAATAACGGCAAAAGCACCTGCATGGGAATCCTTAAGAATCTCCAGCCTTCTGCTTCTCTCCTGCCAGGAACTCAGGGCATCCGAAGTATCCAAAAGACCATCCACATGGATCCCGCCTGTCACAAATACCGGTACCAGCACCAGCACTGCTGTCACGAATCCCGGCTGATACCCAAACCGAAGTCCCAGATATGCCACCAGCATAGTCAGCCCGCCGATCACAGTTCCGATAAACGGAAAAAAACAGAACATATACTTCATGTTTTCCTTTGTCCAGTCAGCGCGTGGCATGGGAATCTTAGAAAACATGGCAAATGCCACCTTAAAATTATTCCATAAAGATTTCATTGATCAATTCCTCTTTTTCATAAGTATGTCAATCCTGTCAAATAGATTATTTGCAAAGATTGCTGCAGGTATCTGTGGATTTGTGAAAGACTGGTATCCCATATACAACTTCCACCACTTCATTAGCTCTCTGCGCAGCAGCCTGATTGATTTTTCCCAGATATTCCAGATAAGAATCCATATCTCCGTCAAACACAACCGCATCTGAAAAAATCTCATTTGTCACGATCACCACATGAGCAGCCTGTTCCAACAGATTCTCAATCCCTTTTGTAACTTCCGAAACTGTCCGGTCATGGGCTCCCTGCTCTTCAAACATTTCATTTGCCACCAGATTCGACATACATTCCAGAAGCACCACACATCCGGCAGGCAGTTTCACATTTTTGAGCCCTGTATAGCACTCAACTGTCTCGAAACCTTTTCCTGCACGCATCTTTTGGTGTCTCTCGATCCTTTTATGGCTCTCTTCATCAAAAGGGTGCATGGTCGCTATGTAAATCCTCTGTGCATCCCCGAAAGAAAGCACCCTATCTTCCGCAAAAGCGGATTTTCCGCTCCCGCTCCCCCCTGTCACAAGCGTCAGCATTATTTCAACTCCTCATACTGTTCCACATGGATATCATCAAAAGTACTCATAGAATGATAAACCGCTGCTGCCAGATCAAGGATCGGGAATAAAGCTACTGCTCCGGTTCCCTCGCCCAGACACATATCCGCATGAATGATTGCCTCTTTCCCCATATTCTCAAGGATCAGATGGGCAGCAGGCTCTTTTGATACATGGGATGCAAGAATATAATCCCTCGCAGCCGGGCAGATACGCATGGCGATCAGCGCAGAAACACAGGAAATAAATCCGTCCATGACTACAGGAATACCATAAACCGCACCTCCCAGAAAGACACCTGCCATTCCAGCGATATCAAGACCGCCTACCTTTGCCAGAACATCAATGGCATCCTCAGGATCCGGTTTATTTAATGTAATGGCTTTTTTGATCGCATTGATCTTGCGCACAAGTCCCTCGCTGGTCAGACCTGCGCCGCGCCCTGTCATCTCTTCCACCGGCTGTTTCAATAACACAGAAGCAACTGCACTGCTGGTGGTTGTATTTCCGATTCCCATTTCCCCTGTTGCCAGAATCCGGTAGCCCTTATCATTCAGTTCCCTTACCATGTCAATGCCTGCTTCAAGCCCCTTTACAGCCTGTTCTCTTGTCATGGCAGGACCCTTGGTCATATTCTGTGTACCATAGGCAATTTTATGGTCTGTGCGGACTTTTGTGTCCGTCACCATCCCCATATCCACCGGAAAAATCTCCGCATGGTTCTGCTTACACATCACACCGACAGATGTGTCATATTTCAGAAAATTCTCGGCAACGATGGCAGTAACTTCCTGTCCGGTCTGTGTCACACCCTCTTCTACCACGCCATTATCCGCGCACATGGCGATCAGACCTCTCCTGGAAAGATCCACCTCTGCGTTTCCTGTAATTCCCGCGATCTGGATCAAAAGAGTCTCCAGTTTTCCAAGAGAATGCAGTGGTTTCGCAATACTGTCCCATCTTTTCTGTGCAATCTCCATGGCATTGTGATCTAATGGCTTAATCTTTGCAATAGCTTCTTCCAGAGTCATGAGTTTTCCCTCTCTTTTCCTTCATTATTTTGATTTCCCTGTTGTAAACACAAAAAATTTACTGAATACATAATTCAGTATCAACACAATAAACTGTGTCAGGAATTTCCCGATCATATCATTAAGCCCCATCACTGATACAAGCAGCCATACACCGCCAACCTCGATCACCATAGTGACCAGTCTGGCACTGACAAATTTGCAGAATGGCTGAACATGATTCTTCAATGTCTCGCATTTATCCTGAAAAACATACTTCGAATTTACCACATAGGCAAACAGGATCGCCAGGATGATCGAAATAATATTGGCGATATTCAGCTCCACCTTCAGCTTTCTGAGAATGAAAAAGCTGACCAGATTTACCATAGTGGTACATCCACCAAAGAAAATATAGCGGATAACGGAACTTTCATACATTTTTCTGATCCATTGCTTCATAAAATATATCCTCTCAGTCCTGTATATTTCCATTCTTAATTACTTTTGAAATAATATATCTCGGTCTACGCTTTACTTCTTCATAAATCTTGGAAATATAATATCCAATGATCCCAAGACTGATCATCATGGCACTTCCCACCAGAAGCAGCACCATCAGCAGGGTGGTATAACCTTCCACTGCAGAACCTGTAAAATACTGCACAAGCGAATAGACCATAAGTACCAGCGAACAGATAAAACATATCGCTCCTGTGATCGTAACAAACTGTAGCGGAAAAGTAGTAAATGCCACGATATTTGTGAACGCATATTTCACCAAAGACCACGGAGACCACTTGGAAACGCCGGCCTCTCTCTCCTGCACCTCAAATTCCACACTGGTAGTCTTATATCCCACCCAGGAAGAAGTAGCCCGAAAGAACATATTCCTCTCAGGCATAGACAGAATACTGTCCACAGCCTTCCTGTCCATCATCTTAAAATCCGAGGCATCCTTCATATTTACCTTAGTTGCCTTAGACATGATATCATAGAAAAATCCGGCACATTCTTTATGTAAAAAGCCCTCTTTTCCTCTGTCTGCCTTCACACCCTCGATCACTTCATAGCCTTCCTGCCACAGCCTGTACATCTCAATAAGCGTCTGCGGCGGATGCTGCAGGTCACAGTCCATGACAGCCACCACATCTCCACAGGCCTGCGCCAGGCCTGCAAAAATCGCTGCTTCCTTTCCGAAATTTCTGGAAAAAAGAACGCCTGTCACATTCGCATCCCTCTCTCCTGCCTTCTGAATTTCTTCCCATGTCCGGTCGCCGGAACCATCGTTTACAACCACCAGCTCATAGGGAATCTTCGCTTCTGTAAGAACTTCCGCCAGCACCCGACAGGTTTTCCCAACCATCAGCTCCTCATTATATGCCGGAAGTACCACTGATAATTTACTCATGATGTCATTCCTCATTTTGTTTCATTCATTTACAACAGACCAATTTTTCATTCACTGTCTGTTATTCCTGTAAATATTTTCTATAATGTCAGGGGCAAAAGGTATTTTGCTCCTAAGCATTTTACAGTTCCTGCAATTCTTATTTCTACTTTATTATACACAAATTTACAGAAATGTCCATTCCAACAATCTGCATGCTCCAGTGTGTCAAACACTTCACAGGATAGTAGCACGTATATTACTGTTCTCTTCGTTCTCAGTAACGAGACTCAAATTCATTCCAGACTTTCCTGAAGCAATGGAATTTGGATTACTTTTTCTTCCTGAACACCAGCATTACATATATAACCAGCCCCAGAACAGAAAGAAGCATTCCCGCTTTCAGATAAGGTGTACAATATGTCAGGCGTATCTCATGTGAACCAGGTTCCAGTTCCAGAGCCATAAACATGGTATTCGCCTTCTGAAGCTTCGTTTCTTTCCCGTCCACATAAGCCGTAAATCCCTTACTGTACGGAACAGACAACACAAGAGCTTTCCTTTCGGAAACACTGATATCCCCTGTAATCTCATTCGTTCCCATTTTTACATTCTCGAGAGCTTCTTCACCCAGCTTCACAGTTTTTTCCTCAATCCCCTGCACCGGCTGGCTCACAACTCTTAATTTATCATAGGTATAAACACCCGTATTAGCAAAGGTGATCGTCATAGTACGAACCCCTGATCTGGAATATCCCATATTGCAGAGAAAATCATGCCGTCCACTGTAGGCATTATACTTATCTGTAAAAATCTTTATGGTCTTGGTCACATCATTGGAGCTGACTGTCATAGCCGCTTCCTTTGATTCCTTCCAGTATCGCCACCGGCTGTCCTCATCAAGAACCTTATTTTGGTCATACTCAGACATCTTCTTCCACTGACTGTTACCAATCAGTTCTCTCGGTGAAAGACTGTCATAATCCAGATTATCTGCGATCAGGTAATTCTCACTGTCCGTAAGACCATGGAACACAAGCTTCAGCTGCGCCCCTTCCTTCGTCACCCTGATTGCTCCCTTAGACAGAGCACAACCATCCCCTGCCTCCATACGATACTGGATATTCTCATTATCAGCATCAACAGATGCCTCAGGCAGTGTACTCTCCTCAAGCACCACACCGTCCATCAAAGCCTGCTGCTTTTTTACCACATCCATTTTCTCATATTCCGATTCAGGAATATAACTGTCATAAGTATAACCCAGAGGCAGTGCATTCTCATTCTCATAAGCCCTGCACTCACTTTTTCCCTTTCCTGCAGAGCCCTTCTCTTTATTATATCCATAGGAAAGATAGCGGAAATTATCACCACTTATCACAAAATACTTCACAGAAGCCAGCCTGTCCAGGATCGTCCTTCCGTCCAGGTTCTCATAATGCTGCTCCCATGGCGTATTCAGATACATCTCACTGAAAAAATCACTGATACTGCTGTTTGCAAGACTGAAATAATAAGCAGTACTGTTCGTACCCATATACATAGAAGTATTATCATAGGGCAATGCCCCGTACTGGTCATAACGATAGACACCTGAATCCCCGGCAGCAAGAACCGCCTTATCCGTATTCGACTCCAGCTTATCCAGCGACTCCTCTTCGGCTGCAAACTCTGACAGATAATCCTTCTCATAAGAATACTGATAAGAAACATTCAACATAATGCTCACCACAAGCAAAGCACTGAGAAGCCCGCACATATACTTCCCCTGCAGAAAAATATTTCCAAAAGAAGTAACCGTAAACACAGCCAATACCAGAACCAGCACACCTGCCATATTTCTCTGCGTTCTGGCAGCTTTCGCAAACAGAGCCAGCACACAATACGCCACCGTCATGACAAAAATCTTCTTCTTTTCCCTCACAGTCAGAGTAAACAGCTCAGGATATGCCTTCACGAAAATATACGCGATCATCATCCCATAAGCCCAGATCCACCTGTTGGACACATAAGAGAAACCATTGAGCACATGCCCTGCAAAAGGCACCAGCAAAAACAGATTCAACAGCCCAAATCCTAATTTCAGATCCAGATACTTCTTCTTCCTGGAAAAAAGCACAAACACACCCGCCATAGCAACAGCAGAATACCCGGCAACCCCCCACTGGATCATATTCTCCCCGATCAGATCACCCAGATACTTCTCATAATAAATTTTATCATATAAAAGAGGCACATAATTCTCAGCCTGAAACCTGTCCGTACCAAAAATCGTCATGACCACCGGAAGAAAAATAACCGCCGCGATCATCAAAGCCACCGCATAATAGCCGATAAACTTCACCAGCCATCCCAGAACATCCTTCACACTTCTCTCACTGAAAATCCCAAAATACCGGAAAGCCGCATAAATAAACATAAAAATACAGATCATATAAAAGAAATAGAAATTCGACATAGCCGAAACCGCAGTCGCCCAGATAAACAGCCATGGCTTCTCCCTCTTATAAATCTTATCAATCCCCATCAGAACCAGCGGCAGATAAATCATAGGATTGGAAAAATACGGATGCTTCATAGCCGCATAAATCGTCCATCCCGCAAAAATATAGATCAACGTTCCCATAAACGTCGCCTGCTTCGGATTCTTATGATAAAAACAAAAAATACTAAACGAAATCCCTGCCAGATAAATTCTCAGAAAAATCAGAATCTCATACAAAACCTCCGTCTTATTCTCCGGCACAAACACAGACATCAAAGTCAGCGGATCCCCGATCACATAATAATGCAAAGTTGTAAGAATATCCGAACCATACCCGATATTCATATCCCACATAGGCAATTCCAGCTTATGCTCCACAAAAACCGTATGCAGAACCTCCCTCAGATATCGCCCATAATACGCCAGAGAATTCAAATGCTGCGGAATCCCATCATGACTCCACACCAAAGACTTCCCATTCCCCGCAAACTGATAATAGATAAAAAAAGAAATAACCCCAAATACAAGCGTATATAATAAGTAGAAATCCTTCTTACTATCCCTGCTCACAAATCTCCTCATAACCGCTCCTTTATATTCTATCATTCTAAACCGAGTTATAAAGTTCTTACTGATTATAGACAAATATCCAATACTTGTCAAATTTATAGCCAACATTATTTCATTGTTTAAGAACGACGAAAGTATTTAAATCAGCCAACAGCCAGCCGGGGAATGGCAGAACATCTGAGGCGAATCTCGAGGGTTCATGTAATTTCTTAGTATTTGGAAAGCCGCGTTATTCAGAAATTGCTCACTGTTTGAGCGAAGCGAGTTTGAGCAATTTCTGAATGTTTTTAGCGGTTTTTCAAATACTTAGAAATTACATGGTTCCGAGACTGAGCCTCAGATGTTCTGCCATTCCCCGGCGTTCCTTTTTTAAGCAATACATAAAAGGACCGCGATACAAAAAGTACCGCGGCCCACATATATCGTCTGGACACTATAAATAGCTCTATCTATTTATTTTTTAATGATTTATAAACTTGTTTACAGTCGTTCAAAAACCGAAAAGATTATTCAGCACTATGAAGAGCGATCAGCTTCTGCAGATATTCAAATCTAGCCTTAGCCTCAGCCTCATTCTTAGCAAACAGTCTTGCAGCCTTCTCAGGATTCTGACGTTTCAGAGAGTTGTAACGAACCTCACCGTCAAGGAATGCCTGATAATCTTCCATGCTCGGAGCCTTGGAATCAAGAGAGAACTTGTTTCCTTCAGCTGCAGGATTGAATCTGAAGTTATGCCAGTATCCAACCTTAACTGCTAATTCTTCCTCTGTCTGAGCTTTTGCCATACCTTTCTTAATACCATGGTTGATACATGGAGCATAAGCGATGATCAGAGATGGTCCCGGATAAGCCTCAGCCTCTGCAATAGCTTTTACAGTCTGGTTGAAGTCAGCACCCATGGAAATCTGAGCAACATATACATAGCCATAGCTCATAGCGATGGAAGCCATATCTTTCTTCTTAGTCTCTTTACCGCCTGCAGCGAACTGAGCGATAGCACCTGTAGGTGTAGACTTGGAAGACTGTCCACCTGTGTTAGAATAAACCTCTGTATCGAATACCATAACGTTGATGTCACGTCCACTAGCGAGAACATGGTCAACACCACCGAATCCGATATCGTAAGCCCATCCGTCACCACCGAAGATCCACTGGGATTTCTTAGCAAGGAAATCTTTCTGAGCAAGGATTTCTTTTGCTTTGTCACATCCGCAAGCTTCAAGAGCAGCAACAAGTTTGTCTGTAGCAGCGCCGTTTGTAGCACCTACAGCAAATGTATCCAGCCATTCCTGACCAGCTGCCTTAACGTCTTCGTTTGTTCCGTTAGCAACAACGTCTTCAACTTTTGCTTTTAAGCCATCGCGGATAGCTCTCTGAGCAAGAAGCATACCATAACCAAACTCAGCGTTATCTTCGAACAGAGAGTTGGACCATGCAGGACCCTGTCCCTTAGCGTTTACTGTGTATGGTGTAGATGGTGAGGAGTTACCCCAGATAGAAGAACATCCTGTTGCGTTTGCGATGTACATTCTGTCACCGAACAGCTGAGTGATCAGTTTAGCGTATGGTGTTTCACCACATCCTGCACAAGCTCCAGAGAACTCAAGCAGAGGCTGTTTGAACTGGCTGCCTTTAACAGTTGCTTCTTTAAATTTAGCGATAACATCTTCTTTAACCGGCAGTTTAACTGTGTAGTCAAAGTATTTCTGCTCGTCTGCGCTTGCTTCAAGGTTTTCCATAGCAAGTGCTTTCGCACCCTTCTTACCTGGGCAAACGTTTACACAAGAACCACATCCTGTACAGTCAAGTGCGGATACGGACATTGTGAATTTATATTCTTTCATACCTGTAAGGTCTAATGTCTTCATGCCTTCAGGAGCATTAGCTGCTTCTTCAGCTGTCAGAGCTACAGGACGGATAACTGCGTGCGGGCAGACATAAGCACATCTGTTACACTGGATACAGTTTTCCGGATTCCATACAGGAACGTTAACTGCGATACCACGTTTCTCATATGCAGCTGCACCTGATGGTGTAGTACCGTCTACATAATCCTTGAATGCAGATACAGGTAAGGAGTTACCTTCCTGAGCATTAACTTTAGCCTGGATATTGTTAACGAAATCAACAACGTCCTGACGTCCTTCTGTTGCATGAGTCATATGAAGACCTTCGTCCTCAGCATCTTTCCAGCTTTCCGGAACCTGGATCTCAACAACCTGTTTAGCACCGGCATCGATAGCTGCCCAGTTCTTCTGTACCACATCATCACCCTTACGTCCGTATGTTGCCTTAGCAGCAGCTTTCATAAGGTCGATTGCCTGCTCTTCCGGAATGATTCCTGTAAGTTTGAAGAATGCAGACTGAAGGATTGTGTTGATACGTGTTGGTCCCATGCCAGTTTCAATACCGATCTTAACACCGTCGATTGTGTAGAATTTGATATTGTGGTTAGCGATGAAAGCTTTTACCTGTCCTGGTAAATGTTTCTCAAGACCTTCCATATCCCATGCACAGTTAAGGAGGAATGTACCACCGTCAACAAGTTCCTGAACCATGTTGTATTTGTTTACGTAGGATGGATTATGACATGCTACGAAGTTTGCTTTGTGGATCAGGTATGTGGATTTGATCGGTTTCTTACCGAAACGTAAGTGGGACATTGTAACACCACCGGACTTCTTGGAGTCATAATCAAAGTAAGCCTGTGCGTACATGTCTGTGTTGTCACCGATGATCTTGATGGAGTTCTTGTTGGCACCTACTGTACCATCAGCTCCCAGACCCCAGAATTTACAGTTTGTTGTTCCTTCAGGAGTTGTTACGATCGGAGCACCTGTCTCAAGGGAAAGGTTAGTAACATCATCAACGATACCGATTGTGAATTTTTCTTTAGCAGTGTTCTCATAAACAGCTACAATCTGTGCAGGTGTAGTATCTTTGGAACCTAAACCATAACGTCCGGAGAATACTTTTACGCCGCCGAATTTGCTGTCTTTTAATGCTGCTACAACGTCAAGGTACAGTGGCTCGCCAAGTGCACCTGGCTCTTTAGTTCTGTCAAGAACTGTGATCTGTTTTACAGATTCCGGAATTGCATCGATGAGTGCCTGTGCGCAGAATGGTCTGTAAAGACGAACTTTAACAACACCGACTTTCTTTCCTGCTGCTGCAAGGTAGTCGATTGTCTCCTCGATTGTATCGTTTACAGAACCCATAGCAACGATTACGTGTTCTGCATCAGCAGCTCCGTAGTAGTTGAATAATTTGTAATCTGTACCGATCTTAGCGTTAACTTTGTCCATGTATTCCTGAACCACTGCCGGAAGAGCATCGTAGTATGGGTTACATGCTTCTCTTGCCTGGAAGAAGATATCAGGGTTCTGAGCGGAACCTCTCTGGCATGGGTGATTCGGATTCAGGGCATGGTTACGGAATTCAGCGATTGCTTCCAGATCTGCCATATCCTTAAGATCTTCATAATCCCATGTCTCGATCTTCTGGATCTCGTGAGATGTACGGAATCCGTCGAAGAAGTTGATGAACGGAACTTTACCTTTGATTGCTGCAAGGTGAGCAACAGGTGTTAAGTCCATAACTTCCTGTACAGAAGATTCGCAGAGCATTGCGCATCCGGTCTGACGACAGGCCATAACGTCGGAGTGATCACCGAAGATTGAAAGTGCGTGGGAAGCAAGTGCACGTGCAGATACGTTGAATACTGCAGGTAACTGCTCACCGGCAATTTTGTAAAGGTTCGGGATCATAAGTAACAGACCCTGAGATGCTGTATATGTTGTTGTTAAAGCACCTGCTGCCAGAGATCCGTGTACAGCACCTGCTGCACCAGCCTCAGACTGCATTTCAGTTACCTGAACTTCCTGTCCGAAAATGTTCTTTCTTCCCTGGGTTGCCCATTCATCTGTTGCTTCCGCCATAACAGATGAAGGAGTGATCGGGTAAATAGCGGCTACATCTGAGTATGCATATGAAGCATGAGCAGCTGCATGGTTACCATCCATGGTTTTCATCTTTCTTGCCATAGTTTGTTTTTCCTCCTTAAAGGTTGATGAAAATTAATTATTTATTTCAAGGCATAAGTAAAATATACCTCAAATTTCATTGTAGATTATAACATAATCTTCTGCCTGTGTCCAATTTGTTTTGACATATTTTGTATCTTCTGAGGTACAAAGCAGAGATTTTCTGTTATTTCAGTAGCAAATATGTGCATTTTTTGAGTTGCATATAACTAACATTATGCAGATATGCCAAATTTCGGACGAATCAGGCAGATAAAAGTAAAAAAAGGAGGCTCTACGCCTCCTCCATGATCTGCTGTATTGTTTTTCTCTTAAGGAGACTTATCAGTTCATCCTGTACAGATAACAATTCTCTATGTACCAGACATGGCAATCCATCCTGTCCGTCTCTGACACAGTTATATTTCGGATCCAGACATTCGATGATAAACATATCCGGATCAATCGCTGAATAAACCTCATATAAAGTCAACTCATCCAGTCCCCTGTTCAGAGAATAACCACCATGTACGCCTCTGTATCCCTTCACGATCTCTGCCTTCTGAAGTTTCTTCAGAATCTTATAGGCAAAAGGAGCTGTGATTGCTTCTTTCTCACAGATATCGGATACGCTCAGTCTGCTCTCTCCCCAAAGCGCACGTACCACTCGAACTGCATAATCGCACTCTCTTGTAATAAACATAGTCTTTGCAACCTCTCTAAAATTAATTATCCTTTACTGTCCACATCGCTGTTTTGCATAAAACAATGGAAACAGTAATCGTTATTTCTGTCATATCAATGCCTCATATTTCTGTCTGTCAAGAGGCTATATTTATTTTATATTATAACAGTGCTTCTTTTTTTTGTAAATAAAAGAACCCAAAAAAGCAAAAAACAGTTGCAAATTTCCCAATTTACGGTACAATGATAAGCGGTTGTAACTTATATAATAGGAAATAATGTAACTGTTTCCTGCGAAAGATACGTTTTCCATAAACAATCTGCCGGACAGTTACTGCAAAACAATAATTTCACGAAAAAGAGGTATGATATGATTTCAGCAAACAATATTACATTGCGCGTAGGTAAAAAGGCCCTCTTCGAAGATGTAAATATCAAATTTACTGAGGGCAACTGCTACGGTCTCATCGGTGCAAACGGTGCCGGTAAGTCCACATTCCTTAAGATCCTTTCCGGACAGTTAGAGCCTACCAACGGTGACGTTGTTATCACTCCGGGCCAGCGTCTCTCTTTCCTGCAGCAGGATCACTTCAAATATGATGCATATACAGTTCTGGATACTGTTATCATGGGTAACAAGAGACTGTATGAGATCATGAAAGAAAAAGATGCTATCTATGCAAAAGCGGACTTCACTGATGAAGACGGTATCCGTGCCAGTGAACTGGAAGGCGAATTTGCAGAGATGAACGGATGGGAAGCAGAATCTGATGCTGCTACTCTTCTGAATGGTCTTGGAATTGAAACCGATCTCCACTATTCCCAGATGGCTGACCTTACAGGAAGCCAGAAGGTCAAAGTTCTTCTGGCGCAGGCACTGTTTGGTAATCCGGACATTCTTCTTCTGGATGAGCCTACCAACCACCTTGACCTGCCTGCTATTGAATGGCTCGAAGAATTCCTGATCAACTTTGACAACACTGTCATCGTTGTATCCCATGACCGTTACTTCTTAAATAAAGTATGTACTCATACAGCAGACATCGACTACGGCAAGATTCAGCTCTATGCCGGAAACTATGACTTCTGGTTTGAGTCCAGCCAGCTTCTCATCAAACAGATGAAGGAAGCCAACAAGAAGAAAGAAGAAAAGATCAAAGAACTTCAGGAGTTTATTTCCCGATTCAGTGCCAACGCTTCCAAGTCCAAACAGGCGACTTCCCGTAAGCGTGCCCTGGAAAAGATCCAGCTTGACGATATGCGTCCGTCCAGCCGTAAATACCCATACATCGACTTCCGTCCAAACCGCGAGATTGGTAATGAGGTCCTTATGGTAGAGAACCTTTCCAAGACCATCGACGGTGTAAAAGTTCTGGATAACATTTCTTTCACACTCGGACATGATGACAAGGTAGCTTTCGTCGGTGCGAACGAACAGGCAATCACTACTCTGTTCAAGATCTTAGTTGGTGAAATGGAACCGGATGAAGGAAATTATAAATGGGGTGTTACCACTTCCCAGGCATATTTCCCTAAGGACAACACTGCAGAGTTTGATAATGACCTTACTATTACAGACTGGCTGACACAGTATTCCGAGATCAAGGATGCTACTTATGTTCGTGGATTCCTCGGACGTATGCTCTTCCCCGGTGAAGACGGCATCAAACGTGTACGCGTTCTTTCCGGTGGTGAGAAAGTCCGCTGTCTTCTTTCCAAGATGATGATCTCCGGTGCAAACATTCTCATCCTTGATGAGCCAACCAACCACCTCGACATGGAGAGCATCACAGCACTGAACAACGGTCTGATCAAATTCCCGGGTGTTATCCTTTTCACCTCACATGACCATCAGTTCGTACAGACAACAGCCAACCGTATCATGGAAATCCTTCCAAACGGAACCATGATCGACAAGATCACTACTTACGATGAATATCTGGCAAGTGATGAGATGGCTAAGAAACGTCACGTATTCGAGATCAACGAAGAGGACGCTTCCGATAACTAAAAAATAAAATACAGGGTACGGCTAAGCCGTACCCTGTTATTTTATTCTGTCTTCATGATAATATCCGCCAGCTTTCCGCCTGTCACCTTAAGCAGATCAGCAAGGGGAACCTTCAGTGTCAGTCCGATACGGCCGCCACTCACATAAATCTCTTCAAATTCTCCTGCAGATGCATCAAACACAACAGGATAAGGTTTCTTCATTCCCAGCGGACTGCAGCCGCCTCTCACATATCCGGTAATCTTTGTGATATCCTTCACATGGATCATGTCCACTGTCTTCTCACCGACAGCCTTTGCAGCCGCCTTACGGTCAACTTCCTTTTCAATCGGAACTACAAAAACGAAATAACCGCCGCTCTTTCCTTCCATTACCAGAGTCTTAAAAGACTGGTCATAGGGAGCACCGATCTTATCCGCACTGTGGATCCCGTCAATAAATTCATCACATTCATAGGAGAACGCCTCATATTTAACCTTCTGTCTGTCCAGCATTCTCATTGCATTTGTCTTAGCTTCTTTTGCCATTTTTTCTCGCCTGTCCTTTCTGTCCTCTGGCATATATTGATTCCTCCATGTCTCTGTCCTGAGACTGCTCAAAACTCTGGTCTTGTCTCAGGTCCTGATTTCGCCTGTAAATCTGCTCAGTGCTTTCTTCATCAACCGTTTCTTCATCCTCTTCATCAGAAACCGGTTTGTTGATAGCAAACTGAATCAGCATACCCAGAACTGCAAATCCCACACTCATTCCCAGTCCATAGGGAATATCTGCCAGATTTCCAAGCTGTGCAAGAGAAACCCCTGCCATAATACCACCGATCAGACTTGTAGCCACGATCAGCACTTCCCTGCAGTATTTCACCGCCATGGAACCAAGAGCTACGCCGATCAGAATACATGCAAAAAATACTGCGGAGCTGGTAGGATGCAGGAAATAAATACTGGCCGCCCAGCCGATACCTGCTGCCAGGATAAACACACCTGCCTTATAGATCAGAAATGCGATCACTGCGAACACAACTCCTGCCGCCAGTGCTGCGATCAGCATTGTTGATTTCTCCTGTATTCCCATTGTATGTACAACCACCAGCGCAAGACCGCCGCCTACCAGAAAACCTCCCAGCATCATCCAGAAACGCAGAAGCCTGTATCCCAGAATACAGTTCAGCACTCCAAACACAAGGATCACTGCAAATATTACCATCATAAAACGATTCACCAGATCTGAATCCATAAAACTCCCGGCAATACTCAGCGCATTTCCAAATATATCTGTCATATTAACCATAATTTTCAGTCACTCCTTTTAGTTATATATTTATAGCGTTCCTTATCATCAACTGATACATCTGAGCTAAACCCGTCAGAACATAAAGTATAAGGTCTTCATATTGTCGATCACGCCGTAATGATAGGAAATCTGTGACAGCCCATGGACTTCCATATAATATTTTGCGATATCCTGGATATGATTACTGTCGATCAGATCCATATATGCCTCATCATAAGCCCCCTGGCTGCCAAACTTAAAGCGTACCACCGCAGCATCACTGTCAATGCGCAGTCTGCACAGGTCATATACACTGCTCCAGTCATAGGTATCAAAACAGGCGCCGTTTCTCACATAGAAATTCATGTCAGTCGCTGTACACGCAGGAACAGGAAACTCATCAGAGGCCGTATAATTCTCCTCGTACTCCTGTGGGAACGGACACAGATAATCATAGATCGTTGTCTTATGCTCTGCCAGCAGCGTGGCATCACCCTCCAGAAAGTCCGGCTGGTCCCCATTGGTGGCATCCACATAATAATACTGTCCATTCAGCTCTACAATATTCCAGGCATGTCCCTGGGTACTGTTTGCAGCATCACCCTCCACATAAATACAGGGAATATCCAGACGCTCCAGCAGATACTGCACTGCTCCCGCATAGCCCGCACATACCGCCTGTTTCTTCCAGAAAGCTCCTGCTATACTCTGGTCATCATCAGAGATCACATATTCTGTATTGTCTATGACATAAGTATAAACAGTCATTACCTTCGTGTAATCATCAGCACCATCCGGAATCTGCGATAACACCTCCTGATACGCATTCTCCATAGCCTGCGTGATCTCCTGTCTCTGCTCCTCTGTATAAGTATATCCCGGAGAAAACTGACAGTAATCTCTGCCCGAATAAGTCGTCTTATAAACTTTCTCCCGGTTATGTACCCAGAACAGCTCCGGATGATCCTTCAGCACTGCATGATACACTCTGTCTATCTCATTATCTCCTGAGAGAGACAGATAAAATTTATCCTCAAAGCTTCTGATCCCTTCCAGGATCTCGCGGTAGCCTCTCTGTTCATCCTCATTAAGAAGGCCGAAATAATACTCCTGATGTCCTTCATCCGTCTGCGCTGCCTCCTGTCTCTTAAGAGTCCTTACTTCCCCCGGTTCCTGCAAAGCTCTTCCGCCGATGATTAGTCCACCGGCCAGAAGCACCACCACAGGCACCATAAGAATCAGACGCAGCCCGGAAAATCTCTTTTTGCTCATTCAATAATCCTTCTTGGTTATTATTCTATAAGTCTGATATTACATTACTATTTCATTCTGTTTTGTCACATTTAGAATTGTTATTCGTTACTGTTCACTCCGTTCACAGTAACTTAGCCAAAATTCATTCCGAATTGCCTGCGGCAATGGAATTTTGGCTTGTATGTCTCGGGATAGTGGTGTGTGAACAGTAACTATTATTCTAATGTATCTTATTATAGCCCAGAACACTTCTCCTTGTAAACCGATAAAAATAAGTTAACACTATTTTATAATAAAAATTGTCCTTCTTACAAGATAAACATTGCATATTTCCAATTAAAGAGATACACTAAAAAGTAAGTATAACTGCTCTGTATCCCATCAGACAACAGGATGTCGGACAGACATATACAAGTAACATATTGAGGGAGTATTGTAATAAATGAGCATCAAAATACCTATAGAAACTTCTGCCAGACATCTGCATATCTCGCAGGAAGATTTTGAAAAATTATTCGGAGAAGGAAGCAAACCACATTTTATCAAAGAATTAAGCCAGCCCGGACAATATCTGTGCCGGGAACGAGTAACTGTCAAAGGACCGAAAGGTACTTTCGAAAACATGGCACTTCTCGGTCCTTTCCGCAGCGACACGCAGGTAGAAATGTCCCTTACAGACACCAGAAAACTGGGGATTCCAAGCGTAATACGCCAGTCCGGTGATATCGAAGGAACTCCCGGCTGTATTTTATCCGGTCCATGCGGTGATATCGAAATCCCCAGAGGGGTCATCGTAGCCAAACGCCACATCCACATGACTCCGGATGAAGCACTTGCCCTGCATATCAAAGACAATGACGAAGTCTTCGTCCTGACCAAAAGCTACGGACGCGCACTTATCTACGCAGATGTAGTAGTCAGAGTCCACAGAAATTATCACCTGGCAATGCACGTAGACACTGATGAAGCCAACGCATTCAACAGCGATACAGAACCTTACGGCGTGATCGTCAGGTTCTTTGACAGTAACTTCAACACAGATAAGTGGATAGAAGACGAACTGTCAGGGATACGCAGATAAAATCCGACTTACCCGGCTAAAATAGCAGACGAATATAAAAAGGTTCCACAGTAACATTCAATTGATGATACTGCGGAACCAATTTTAATGCGTTTCAGGCATTAATCCAAAAGCTCCCCTTCACGATACGACCACTCCAGATAGTCAGGGTTCTGATAATACAGATCCGAATTAAAATTCGAGATAGCATCACTTATAAAAGACTGAAAGATATTTATAAGTTCCTGTACCTCTTCTCCCGGCTTTGCACAGTCTTCTATCATAATACTGTAAAGTTTTCCGATATCAAGATAGCTGGGAACATCATAATGACAGTCAGAAATGGTGTCAAAGGTTCCCTCTTTTATCTTATAATACTTGATCACTTCATCGCTTACCTGCTCGAAGCTGAGACAATGATTCACCTGTGCATCATATAATAATTTCTCAATTCCCTCTTTGCCAATAGTCCTCACAACATCTCCTCTGTGATTTCTGGTAGCTCTGGAAATATACTCAATCAATGCACATACATAAAAATAATCATTTCGTTCCTGATTTGTCATAAGTTACCTCACTTTTCACAAATGTCAGACAATCTAATGCTGAAAGGGTATGAAAGCTAATCTGATGGGTTGGATATTTGAACTCTGCCAAAACCCAAAACTGTTTTCTGGTAATCCGTCTGGCCAGAAAATCATTGACATAATTCCAGACCGTATCATTTGCCATTGGACCCTCTACAATATCATAAGTATGAGTTTTGCCGCTCCTGCATGCTGCAATGAAATCCAGCCACTCATCAGACAGATCCGAAAACTTTTTTATTTTCAAATTATCGTTGGGAATGTATTGATAATAATTTATAATGGGTTCCCCAACTCCCCGATTCGCCCAACGTACTGCCTGCTGCAAATTATTAGTACAATAAAATCCCCAGGAAAAATCCTTTGTATACTTTGCTTTTCTGATTTCCGGATACCGGACAATCTCCTTACTTGCGTGATATAATTCCATAATAATCTGTTACCTCTATAAAAATTGAAAAATGGTTTCACAGTATCATCACTATTATGATACCATGAAACCATTGTATCGTAAAGTTTACAATTTTATTATATAAACTTTACAGTTGCTTTTTAGTCCAGATCAAAGAGCTGGCGTTGGCAAATATTTACCTGTGCAACGGATTGTGCTTCTTTTTCTGTGCCATAGTAAATGTACTTGCATGAAATTTTTGCATACAAGGTAACCTTTCCCTTATAACCTGCATTTGTTTTTAAATAATTCTCATACTTTGGCAGATCATTTAAAGTAAAATCATATACATTTCCACTGTTAACATAGATATATCCATCCTCATGTTTATTCTGCTCTGTACCAGCCTTATACACTGGAAGATGTATCTCCTGTACCTTTCCTCCAATTCCTTCAACTTTTGTACCGTCATCAGACTCTATATACAATTGCAGTTTTAAGTCTTTTGTGTTCGTTCCGGCAAAGGAAGTACCAACCAGGTTGGAATCTGTCACTTTCAAATGGAACTCAAGTGGTTTGTTTTTAATAAGCTCCTGGGATTCATTGAAGTTAACATTGTCAAGAGTGTAATAAACAGTCTTTTCCTGTGCAGCATTTCTATCTGACTGCTTTACAAACATCAATTCCGGATTAACCGCCTGTGCATTATATGCGGCTATGATAGTATTGACAAACAACTTCTTTTCCATAAGATTATTGTTATTATTTTGTACATTGCTATGTCCGACGCCGGTATAAATTATATTTTTATAGCTGTAAATATAATAGTTATTTCGGACGTCATTAGGTGAATGATCATAATATCCATTTCCAGTTTTATTATCTTTATCGCCAAGACAATACCACACTACAAGATCACCTGAATCATCCTCATCTGCATTTTCTTCCAGTGCCAATTGGTAATATTGGAAATGTGTGCGGGCAACGGTTATTGTTTTATCAATTTTATATGGATATTCTGTTATTGCACCTTCATTTACCTGAGATGCTTTTGTTGTTTCTTCCGTAATTTTGGTTTCTGGTGTTGTATTTGCAATTCTTAATTTTCCATTTGTAAATCCCTGTGTTTCTGAATATGTTTTTTCCCTATTTTCATTCAGGAAATATGCCATATCACTGGAATTCTTGAAAACAGTGTTCCAATCTGCAGACTGTACATATGCATCTAATTCTTTTGCCTGCTTTAATATATTAGAAGTTGACTGCGGAGCAGTGATCCCATACCTGTCCATTCCAGAAGCTGCTCTGAGGATCTGGTTAAAATAATATGACCATCCATACCATGTTGTATCATCTTTATTTTGGGGATTTTCCGTCTTCTTCGCATCTCTGTCATACACAGAAGATGATGTATTGTCATGAGCCAAAATCACACTCTTTCCTGTATTTGCAAATTCAAGAATCCTCTGAGCACCTTCTGCCGAAAAGTTTGTAGGATTATTTCCACCATAACTATCTCCATAACCAGGACCATTACAAAATCCAATGATTAACATGTTATATTGGTTTAGATAGGTTGCATCTGTAGAATGCTGAGTTTCATATTTTCCTACAGTAATTGTACTAATCTGAACATTAAAATCTTTTACTTTATCAAACAGATTTTGAAACGTAGTATCTGTAGCCAAATTCCATGTACAAGCATTGTTCGGAGTAATTTGCAATACACGAATTGTATTATTAGTTGAAGTTGTATTTTGTCTTTTTGTGTATCCGATTTCAGATGTTCGGATCTCGCTGTTATTATTGTTGGTGACTACCAGTTTCCACGGCATTAATTTAATATATTCCCACGGTATTTTTCTTGAAACTGTATACGTTGTATTAAGGGAAAGTTGATATATCCCATTCTCCTTTTTTATAACATTTCCATTTTGCATGACTGCAATATCATCCAGCTTCTCAGATTTTGAGAAATTACCATCACAATTCAAATCAATATACAATTCACAATTATATTCTGCATTAGCAGGTGAAGCCTGTGCCTCGTCAATAATTTGAAACTGAAAAGTCATATTTTCTTCAATAAGAAATTCATTCGATGGACCATCCCCTGTTCCAATTGCAGAAGGAGGGAAACTGCTCAATTTAATCTTTGGCTTTGGAAGTTCCGCATAGAAATTTATATCCTCATCTGCTGTAATCTCTCCCTCTTTGTATACATTATCAAATCCTTTTACTTCATTAAGGAAATCATAAATATAAGAAGAATTGTCTACCAGAGTTGTAGATATCGTTTTTTTATTCTCACCATAAATATTTCCTGCAACTACTACTGGATACCCGCTTTTTGCAAAATTCACCAGTTTATTTTTTATTTCTTTCGTAATATCATTTCCAGAACCACGAACAGAGCCAATAGTGGTACCTGTAGTCGAATCTTCATCCCCCACAGTGGCGGCTGTCTTTTGACTTCCCTTTGTGACATAATCATGATTCATCAAACCCTGTAATTCATAACGTGCCAATTTATTTCCACCAACATGATAATAAAGCACCTTATCATCTGGTTGGAAGTTTCCGGAATAATTTAAATCCTCGGCATCATCTCCCAGATAGATTATGTCATATTTTGTATTTAAATCATCAATATGTCCAACAAATTCAGATGTTGTCATGTTGGTTATTTCTACCTTGGTATTTTCATCATGAAAAATTGGGAGAAATTCTCTGGCACTGGCATACTGCCCATTATTCTTACCAGTATCAGAGAATGTAGTGTCAAAAAATAATTTCATGGTTTTTACATTATGAACAGTTGTCGCAAAATTAATCGTTTGTCTTTTTCTATCAAAAGTCCCTCTCTTTGTACTACTATAATTAATATGTGTGCCAGGTGAAGATCTATACAACAATGAGCCTTCTTCATTATATAATTCCAATGTATATTTATATAATATTCCATCATATCTATCTTTATCAGATATAGCCTTGTAAATAAATCCATCAATATTTTCCAGATTTGTAAACGATATTTGTAACCAATGTTTCTCTGTTGTCCGAGTGTAATCTGAATACCAAGCATTATTACTACCATTTAAAACATTTTCCACTGGATACGAATCTTGTGCACTAGAACATGTCACTGTCATTTCATGTCCAAGCCATCTTAATACCTGCGAACTCGTAATTTCGCCCTGACTGCGGGCTGGCTGGAGTTCCAGTACCCTGATTTTTCCGGTAGGCAGATCATTTCTTTTCAGTCTGTAATTTATAATGTACTCAATAGCTCTGGCCTGGCTAATCTTAGTACTTAGAGGGGTATTCTCCTGCTGATTTTCTGTGTTATCCTTATTTGTCGAGTTTTCTTTTATTTTCCTGTATTTATTCTCCTTTTCTATATACTTCAGAATTTCTTCAAAACCTTTCATCAGACTATTATCGCCATCCGAGAAACTGTCTGTCTCTTCCTTATAGGAAGGATTAAAATTATTGTCAAATGATACATTCAACAGGCTGCCTGAATCCTGATCATCAGATAAGAAACTATTTTTAAAGAAATATACATTACAATTCACGTAATGACCATCTGCATCGTTATTATTAATGATTGATTCAAAACTATTCTTAAAAGCATCGTTATTCTGTAATTTTGTCTGATTAATAATGCATGGTTTTTTCTTGGGATTCTGAGGGGAAACTATGTCGAGAATCTTTTGATAGGAAGATTCATTCAATCTGGTTCCATTTAAATAAATCAAATCATAATCTTCCAGCTTTGTTTCCTTGGAATCAGAATCTGTATCTCCGGCAGAAAATGACTTATCCGAACTACTTTCTGCCTCCGGACTGGTTGTATTTTCTGTGCCATCCTGAAAACTGTCTTTCTGATAGTCCTCATTATCTGTACTGTCACTAAATTCCTTCTCAATAGACACCAGCTCAACACCAGCTTCGCTGACCATTGGATCTACTTCTGAAGTATCTCCTTCATTCTGAACTGTTGCCTGATTTTCTGTCTGGGTTTCGTTTGCATTCTGAGTATCGGTATTCTGATCAGCAGAGGTGTTGTCTGTCTGCACATCATCCGACTGGATATCGTCTGTCTGAGAGTTATCTGTCTGTGCATTATCTGAGTTTACGCTATCATCTGCTGATAAATGATCGGAATCAGTACTATCGCCGTCATTAGTTGTTTCTGCAGTTTCGCTGTCACCGGATGTCGCAGATGCCGTTTCCTCAGCACTTCCATATTTCTCATTAAACTCTTTTGCCGTTATGGTAGTTACCTCGATTTTAAAGGCATCAAACTGTTTCCTTTCATCACTTCCCTCTTCACCCGGATCCAGATGGAACACATACTGCTTAAACCAGTCATGATTTGTATATCCCCCCTGATAATACATATGATCTACTTCCACAGTCTGTTCTGGGGCAGTATCATCAGGTATGAAGTCGTAATTTCCTGTACCCGGAGTTAATTTATACTCTGCATCGGAAATATAATGAGTTGCTTTTTTTCCGTTTTCTGCCAGAATATACGGATTATTCTCATCCGCATAGGAAGGAGAATACCAGCCATAATATTTATAGGCATGGGAATCTCCTGCTGCCGCAGTTTCATCCTTTTTACAGCAAAAATAGACTTTATCTACCTTATAATAATAATTGTATCCCAAATCCTCCGGGAGCTGACGGATATCACTGTATGCTACAGGCTGACGCTGGGTTACAATAGATATCGGATATTTAACAGCATTATTGACACTTTCACCCTTGTTCCATAACCAGAACCAGTACTGTCCATCCTGAATCGTAATATTACAGTATTGATTTCCCTCGGTTGTCTCAATTTGATTTGCTTCAAGTGTCTCTTCAAGTTTGAAATTAGTATCTGTAATTTCATCAACGTTAATTGCTTTTGTTCTGATCGTATTCAGATTACTGATCAACTTATACTGATAAAACGGATACTGGTCTATGGTGATACCATAATATACCAGAGGGTCTTCAGGTGTATTGACATCTACTGCCGTACCATTTTCTACTAATGGTGTATATTCGATTAAACGTTTTTTGTTTTGTCCGGTTTTATCAGTATCTCCCTGTTTTGTTGCCTCATTATCAGTAACGGTTTCCTCTTCCGGAGCAGAAGATACATTATTATCCTGTCCATTGCTGTCTGTGGAACTTACATCACTTTCTCCTGCGTTTAATTCTTCAGAAGAAAATTCACCATCGGAAAATCCCGCATCTGCCGCTCCTGAATCTATCTGAGGTTCACTCACAACAGCATCCGGCTGATTTTGTCCGGTTATATTGTCTTCTGTGTTGCTTTGCTCTGTCCCATTTCCTTCATCTGCCGATGTAAATTCATCACCGCCTGATGAAAAAGCATTTTTAGCAGATGTATTATCCTGAATAAGAAGCTTATTTCCATTTGGGCTGGCAGGGCTTTCGCCAGGGAAGGTATAATTCTTGCTGAAAATATTATTTGCAATTTCAGTAGTCAGGTCACTGTAAACATTTTCATAATATCCATATTTGCCATTGTCATAATTATATTCCGGCAGAATTGTTTTCTTTCCCTGATCAGAAGAATCTTTCAGCGCCTTGTTTACAGTAGTATTCTCTATTTCGGAAAATTCCAGAAAATAAGGTGCATTTGCTCCGTCACTGTCAGCATAGTAAAAATTCTGAATATTTTCTCTGTATTTGGCATTTGGATTACCAGCATCCCCTGTATCTGTTTCATTTGCCTTTTCACGAATCGGATAATACTGCTGCTCCTTCTTAGTATAGTCACCGGTTCCGGATGGATTTTCCTGATAGGTTCCATTTATCTTTACTGTATATGTTGTAGGTTTATCAGTGGCCGGATCTATAAATTGCTCGATTTCTTTCCATAATTTTGAATCCTTCTCTTCCTGGGTAAGGAAATATTTCTCCTGGTAATTACCATAAGAAAGAGGATAATCCGCCGATTCTCCTGTACTTGGACCATCTGTTCGATAACACACACTTTGAATCTGTTTGATTCCGGTACTTTTACTTGTATCAATACTGCCATCCTGATTCAGGTTTACATTCATGGCAAATTCTTTGCGCTTCACAGGATCAGAAATTTTTGACAGACCCTCATCCAGCGAATCAAATGTGATGGTATGCTCCTGATTCTTATCATCAGTATATTGGTATTGGTAAAGCTTCACATACGGCTCCTGCCCGGATACGTAATAGCCGATCTCCGCTTCACTTGTATTATCAACGATTTCTAATATTTTAAAAGGCTTCTCAGCAGTTGTGTCATTTACAATCTGCTCGATACCGGGCATCATAGCCGGGGATGCCTGTACAGAAACGCTGGACTGCAGCAGGGCTCCCACACCCAGGATGCCTGCCAAGACAACCGCTGTACCTGATGCCACTATTTTTTTATGCCTGATCTTCATCATGTATGTTAGTCTCCTTGATGTATAATTATGATGTTATCCTATAAGTCAGCTTTTCCTTTTCCCACAGAAAAAAACACTTTCGTTTCCTCTTAGCGTACATTACTTCAGATGATTGCTATAAGTACAAGCTTATCATAAATCCCGGACAACTTCAATGAAAGAGATTCCGGAAAATGTGAAAAATTTATCGCCTGACATATCTGCTGACGATGTATCTTTACCATAAAAGTAATATGGTAATACCCCTGACGATCCCTGAAAAAAGCCACAGGCTGGATGAACCAGTCTGTGGCTTTTTTGTAACCTGCCTATCTTCTGTCTGCACCGCTTTCCTTATAGTAACGTTCCTTACTCTGATACATTCTTGCATCTGCAACTTTTGAGATTTCATATGCACTACCCCAGTTTCTCTCTGTGCTGAAAACCCATCCATACGAAACAGTCATTGAATCAACAAACTTTCCATGCCAGTTTGCCACATTGGAGTCGAAGCCATGTATCAGTTCTTCCACCTGGCTTGTATTCTCTGTAATGATAACAGCAAATTCATCTCCACCGATTCTGTATACCTTTCCATACTCATGAAAGCTGTCTCTCATGCAATCTGCCGCTGCGCATATAAGCTCGTCTCCTGCCATATGGCCATAAGAATCATTTGCCCGTTTTAATCCGTTCAGATCTACAGAAATGTATACCCATTCCTCACTAAGATTAAGCTTTTTCATATCATTTTCATATGCGTGCCTGTTTAAACATCTGGTAAGCTCATCCGTATTTGAGGTGTATATCAGTTTTTCTTTTTCCAGTCTTTCTTTCATCACTTTGGAAAACATATAGGTTATACAGCAGGATGCCAGTACCAAATATGCACCTACTATAAAAATAGCAATCATGCCGCCCTGCTGATAAAATGAATCCTCTACAGTTACAATAACAATATAGTTATCATTCTGGTGCATCATGCATCTGCAGTGCTTTCCATCCATTCTGATCTGTATTACAGTCGCATCGTCAGCACTGACATGATCCGATGATATCCCCACATCTTCCAGTTTTTTCCCTAATTTGCTACTGTCCGTGGCTCCTTCTATTACCTGTGTATCCGCATCTGCAACCATAATTTCCATGGCTTTATATACCGGCATTCCGGCAACTACATTGGAAATGTTATTCTGCTTTATTTCATTGAGAAGTCTCTTTGGCTCAATTCCCACCTGGAGCATCTTAGTTCCGTCTTCGTTCCAGGTGATGGCATACATCATTTTCTTTCCCTCTGCAGTATTGGGAGTAACATCCTGGCACATGGTCAGCGATTTATCCTTAAGCATAGGCTTAAAATACTCCATCTGCGCACCGGAATCAAAATTATATCCAAAATACCTGGGCGCAGAACCACTGTAAATAGTTCCCTGATCATCAAACAGATGTATCTCATCAACGGCCATTAATTTTGCTATTTTCTGCAGCTCATTCACATCATATTCTACCGCCGGATCGGCATCAATCATATATGACACAGCTTTAGCCCTTACAATATAATCGTCCTTTAACGATTCGATCAGCTCGTTCCTGCTCTCATCATTTTTATCAAGCACAGTAATCACACGATCAAGAAGCACCTTTGATGTTCTATGGGCATTTTTGTCATTAACATATTTCAAAATGCTCGCTTCAAGGAGTAAGGCAACCACAATTATCATAATAGATAAAATTATAATTTTTTTCTTCTTCATATTTCCCGTTCCTTTGTCAGATATGTGGTTTTAGTGTAGCAAACGGCAGATGGGATGTCAACCTGGGAATCGTGTGCAGGCATCAGAAACATTGTACAATTTTTATAAATTTCCCCATTATCATTGCTATTTTTTGGTAAAAAGAGTATACTTTGAAATACTAAACATCAGGAGTACAAAACTATGAACACACACTCATCCGGATATTACAGCATAGACAAAGACTATAATATCCTAAGCTATAACGACACTGCCAAACAGCTGTACCCCAATCTCCAGCCGGGAGTGAAATGCTATAAGGCACTTATGGGACTTGATTCCCCATGCCCGCCCTGCCCTGTAGCACTGGGGATACAGGGGCCAAAGACTTACCTGGATCCGATCCGTCATATTTATGAAACAGTTGATGCAGTAGAGACTGTACAGCCCGATGGCAGCAGAGGACATGCACTTGTATTCAGCACAGTAGCCGAGGGAGAAAGCCTGTCAAAGTCTATTCCCACAGGTGAGAACTCTCTCCGTCTGCTGGGTGCCATCAACCTGCTTGCTTCTGACTACATGTCTGTTTATGGCGTAAACCGGGAAACCGGGAAAATCTCCGTATATCGTTCCAGATTTACTGATGCTTTTGCGGATCTCGATATTAAAGATAATTCAGACTATAAACTGTCATTTGATTTTCTCATTCAGAAATATGTTCATCCGGATGAGCGTTCCTATGTGTCCAGACACCTGAATTATGAAACCCTGCTGGAAAGACTCTCTCAGGAAGCCTCTTTCAAATTCCATTTCAGGCTTGTCACAGATACTGTCCATTACTATTATCTGCTCATTGCCAGAAACGGAAATGCCGATGACTATCGGGATTTTGTGATTGCAGTGGCCTGTGAAGACAATGATGTGACAGCACGCAAGATTTATGAAAATCAGCTCCACTCTCTCCTGGCATCCATTACCCATGCTGCCGGCTACTTTCATCTCGACCTTACAGATGATAAGATTCTGAAGATCGGAGGCACCTCTGCCCTGGCCTATAAGATGGATGCCGACGCTTCCATTGACCATTTTATCGCAGAGACTTCTGTTTTCATCCCGGTATTAAAGGACAGAAATGATTTCATCAACGCATTTTGTCGCAGTTCCCTGATGAAAAGCTACGAGGACGGTCAGGTGGAGGTCACCAGGGTTTCCCGCTGCCTCTACGATGACGATATAATCAGAATTTCCAAATATGTGGCGAGACTGCTGCTCAATCCTTCCAACAACCATCTGGAAGCAATCCTCTACGGTGAAGATGTCACCAGAACACAGGAAGCCTATGAGACACAGGTAAGTATTGTCCAGACACTGAGCAGCAACTACCTGAACGTATACCTGATCAACCCCAGAGAAAAAACTCTCTCTGTGATCAAGCAGGAAGACCATGATGTCCCTGATCAGGACAAAAAACACAAGGATACATACCCCTATGATCTTTTCCTCTCAGACTATATCCGGCAGCGTGTACATCCTGATGACCGTACAATGCTGGAAGAATCCCTGGACCTGGGCAATGTAATGGGTGTTTTGTCCGGTCAGTCCGAATACAAGGGAAATTACCGGATAAATGACAGGGATGGTATCCACTACTATCAGTTCCGCTTTATCAAAAACGAAGACTCCGGTATCATTGTTCTGGGATTTCTGAATGTAGACGATGTGGTGGAATCAGAGATCCGGCACCAGAAGCTCCTTAAAGAAGCTCTTGATACTGCCGAACGCGCCAATGCAGAGAAATCCAATTTTCTTTCCCGTATGTCACACGATATGCGTACGCCGCTGAATGGGATCATTGGTCTGCTGGAAATTGATAAAAAACATGAAAATGATGTTAAATTCCTTAAAAATAATCGTGAAAAAGCATTCATTTCAGCCAGTCATCTGCTCTCTCTCATCAATGATGTGCTGGATATGTCCAAAATCGAGGAGGGCGGACTTGTCCTCAACCATGAACCTTTTGATCTGATCAGATATGAAAAAGAGACACAGATGCTGATCGATATGCAGGCACAGAAAAACGGCATTGATTTCACCGTTCATATCGCACCGGAGATATATGAACATCCCTTTGTATACGGTAGCCCTCTGCATCTCCGTCGTGCCATGATGAATATATACAGTAACTGTATCAAATACAACAGAGAGAATGGGGCGATCCATACGGAGGTTGATGTTCTCCCTTCCCATGATCATAAACTGGTCTGCAGATGGACGATCTCTGATACGGGAATCGGCATCAGCAGAGAATATCTGAAAAAGATCTTTGAACCGTTTACTCAGGAGAACGTGGATGCCCGGAGTGTATATCATGGCACCGGACTGGGTATGAGCATTGCCAAAGCATTATTTGAACAGATGGGTGGTACCATTGAGATTACCAGTACTCCGGGTATCGGAAGTACTTTTGTGATCACTCTGCCATTTGAAGAGGCAGAAGAAACGGATATCTCTTCTGAGACAGAATCTGAGCGAAACTCCATTCAGGACATAAAGATCCTGCTGGCGGAGGATAATGAGATAAACCGAGAGGTGGCACAGGTACTCCTTGAAGAGGAAGGTGCTGTGGTAACTGCAGTATCCAATGGCAGGGAAGCTGTGAAACTTTTCTCCAGTCACCCTGAGGGGACATTTGATGTGATACTTATGGATATTATGATGCCTCTGATGGATGGATACGAAGCCACACGCCAGATCCGGAAGCTTGACAGGACGGATTCTTCTTCCATTCCCATCATCGCACTGACCGCCAATGCTTTTGCAGAGGATGTACGCCATGCACTGGACTGTGGTATGAACGCACATCTGGCTAAACCACTGGATGTGAAAAAAATGATCCATACGATTGCCCTATATCTGTAAAGAAATATTTTTCTGTAAATATTGCACAGTAACAGATTCTGTGCTATCATTCTAAAAAGCTTAAGGGGTAAAGTAGTGTATATTTTACTCCTGGCATAACTATTATTTTATTTACAGGTATAATATATGCAAAGAAAAGATAAAGGCTTTACCCTGGTTGAACTTGTAGTCGTGGTCGCAATCCTGGCAATTCTTGTCGGACTTCTGGCACCTTCTTACACAAAATATGTGGAACGAAGCCGCGAGTCAACAGACCTGGCAAACGTCCGCACTGAGTATGGTGAAATGATGGCAGATATAAATCTGGATGGCAAAGATCCCGAAGAGGCTAAGAGAACAGTTCAACTAAAACAGAAAATAGATGACTGGCAGTCCGCAAAAACTATTACCATCGCCGGGATTTCCCATACTGTAGGTGACAAAGATACTGCCAATTGGGAAGGAATTCCAGTCGCCAAAGGAACATGTGAGATTTCCCTCAATGATGATAACAGTGTGAAATTTAAATGGTCAGGTAGAAACGAGAGTGGCGGAAAGAAATATCCGTTTAATATTGGCGAAGACCTACAGGCTCCTCTCCGCGAGAGTAATGTATTAGATTTACTGGAGCCAAATACTAAATATGAAATTGATTCTCGCTGTAAAAACTCAACGAATGAAATGGTTAATAAAGTCAAAGAAAAAATAGGAGCTGATAGCTTACTACAACATGGTACCTAGGCATATCTGAAACGCCCCGACACTCAAGGCAGTTATCTGTTCTGGACTTCCGTCAATACTGATATAGTTGGAGCAAACAAGCCTATTCCTGTGCTTATTAATAAAGATAACAATTTCTATATTTCCGAAACAACAACTGCCACTCGCAACCCTGGCAATAAAACAAATGAATATGTCGCAATTTCAGATCACCTCACCAACAAGGACTTTCATAATATTCTTAGCAAAGGTCAACCGTACGATACTTTACAGGACGCTTACGATGCATATGAAAAGTTACTTACCGAAAATAAACAATATGAGGAATATAAGAATACTCTGCCGAAATCATAAAAAACTCCCTGTTCAGACCAGAAATAAAATATTTCCGGTCGGGCAGGGAATTTCTTTCTTCACTGATTATCATACCGCATCCTTATACACTCTCTGGATATGCATTGCCAGATATCCTGTCTCTGTTTCATCCAGCTTATGTCCAATACATCCTTCCAGGTTTTTACAGATGTCAGTGGCAACCTTATAGGCCTGGGGATACTGATCCAGCATATATTCATTCATGTCCAGATTCAGCTTCTCTCCTGTAGATGCACGCGCTACCATATACTTCATATGGTTCATTAGACGATTATAGGACAGTGACAGTACATCGATTGGTTTACCTGTTGCTTTCTCGATCATATCTATACACTCTCTCACTGCTCTTGCAGTCTGCATGGCAACAGATACCTTCTCGTCACCAATTGCAGAATGAATATGCAATGCCACATATCCAACCTCATGATCATCAATCTCTATCTGAAGTCTTTCTCTCAGAATTGTTTTCAGTGTTTCCGCAACTTTAAATTCACTGTAGAAAAGAACCTTGATATCCTCTGTCAGCGGATTGCTGATCTGCTCATTTCTGCGGATTCTTGCGACTGCAAAAGAAATATGGTCAGCAAGTGGAAAAAGAATCCCTCTGTCTATGGAATCTCCAAACACTTTCTGTGACTCTGTCAGAATTGCATCTGCAATCTCCAGATACTCTGGCTCTATTCCCTTTACCAGTTCCTTCGCAGATCCACGCTCTGTCTCCTGTTCCAGACGATATGTAGTGCATCCCTCCGGCTTATCAAAACGCTGGCTGACCTTTTTTCCAAAGCCAACACCCTTGCCAAGAATCACATACTCCTTATTTTCATCCATATCAATGGCTATAACACCATTATTATTTAATACCTTGCTAACTCTGTACATCTCTGTCGTAATCCCCTCTATAAAAATTTATTGCCATTATAATAATTTTCCCTTTGGTCATAGGACTGCTATAGTTTACCATATTTTGAATAAGAATCCTACCCGTCACACAAATTTGTTACATTTTTGATTTCCAGATTCCCCCTGCAAAAAGGGTAAAAAAACAGTCAGATAATCAAGATGTCATCTCTTTTGATCATCCAACTGTTTTTTGATAACAATATTATTCCAGTGTCTCCACCGCAAACAACGGTTCACCGGCCTTAATCTCACCGTTTGCCAGAAGTCTGATCCTCTGGTTGTCTTCCGGTTCAGTATCAAGGATAGGGGAAGTGATAGACGGAGCATTAGCAGTTAAGAACTCCAAATCCAGTTTCATCATCGGATCACCTTTTTTCACTTTCTGACCCTCTGTTACCAGGATTTCGAAGCCTTTTCCTTCCAGTTTTACAGTGTCGATTCCCATATGAAGAAGCATAGGGATACCGGAATCTGTCTGGAAACCTATAGCATGTTTTGTATCAAAAATAAACTCAACTTCACCGTCTGCAGGTGCATATACAGTACCTTCTGTTGGTGTCACCACTGCACCGTCACCCATCATTTTTCCTGCAAATCCTTCATCCGGTGCAGTAGAAAGATCTGCTGCGATTCCGTCTACAGGGCTGTAAATGATTGCTGTTTTTCTGATCTTTTCTTCTTTTACAGGTGCCAAGGACTGTGCTGTACCTGCATTTTTGTTCTCAACCTCTGCACTGTTCTGTCCATCTGCATTTCCTGCTGCAGCATTTTCCTGTACCTGTACATTATCCGGTGTCTCATCTGCGAATTCGTTGGGAGCAGTTTCCAGATATTCTTCCAGCTTCGCCTTGATAACAGTTACATGAGGTCCATAGATAACCTGTACGCCCTGTCCTTTTTTCACGATTCCTCTGGAATCTGTCTGTTTCAGAAGTTCATCACGAACTCTCTCAGGCTCTGCAACTGTGATACGAAGTCTAGTCGCACAACAGTCAACATCTACGATATTTTTCTTTCCGCCAAGGCCTCTGGTGATCAGTTCACTTACCGGATCACCGGAGGTTGCTGCAGCTGCACCGGCTGTCTTTCCGGCTTCTTTTCTTGCATTTACATCAGCTTTTGTATAAAGCTTTGTCTCTGTATCATCATCTTCACGTCCAGGAGTCTTGAAATTGAATTTCCTGATCATAAATGTAAAGATTACATAATACAGGATAAAGTAAATAATACCAACCGGAATGATCCTCAGCCAGCTTGTTTTTGCATTTCCCTGCAGGATACCAAAGAGGAACAGGTCAAGGAAACCTCCTGAGAAAGTAAGTCCTACTGCAATATTCAGCATATGTGCGATCATATAAGCCGCACCTGCCAGGATCACCTGAACTACGAACAATGCCGGAGCTACAAACAGGAATGAGAATTCCAGCGGTTCAGTGATACCAGTAAACATACATGCCAGCGCTGCGGAAAGAAGAAGTCCGCCTGCCGCTTTTTTCTTCTCAGGTTTTGCACAGCGATACATAGCCAGCGCTGCTCCCGGAAGACCAAAAATCATAAAGATAAACTCACCAGAGAAATATCTGGTTGCATCCGCACTGAAATGTGCTATATTTGCAGAATCAGCAAGCTGTGCAAAGAAGATATTCTGTCCGCCCTGCACCACCTGTCCTGCAACTTCCATAGTTCCGCCCACTGCTGTCTGCCAGAATGGCATATAAAATACATGATGCAGCCCAAAGGGGATCAGTGCTCGTTTAATAATACCAAAAATCAGAGTTCCCAGATATCCACTGCCTGTTACCAGACCGCCCAGAGCATAAATACCGTTCTGAACTACCGGCCATACAAAATACATCAGGATTCCCACAAACATATATACGATTGTGGAAATGATCGGTATAAATCTTGAGCCGCCAAAGAATGACAGCGCATTCGGAAGCACAATTTTGTGGAAACGGTTATGAAGTGCCGCAACACCAAGACCTACGATAATACCGCCGAATACACCCATCTGCAGAGACTGGATCCCGCATACAGAGGTAATGGTTCCTTCCAGTACATCTGCTGCTATCTGACCGTCTGCTGTGATTTCATTGTTGATAAGAAGCATGGCACTGACAGCCACATTCATAACAAAATATGCAATCAGCGCAGAAAGAGCAGCAACCTCTTTTTCTTTCTTTGCCATACCAATGGCAACACCAACAGCAAAGATCAGCGGCAGATTGTCAAATACAGCACTTCCAACCTTGTTCATAATGATCAGAAGAGAATTAAGTAATGTTCCACTTCCCAGGATCTTCTGCAATCCATAGGTAGCGATAGTTGTTTCATTTGTGAAGGAACTGCCGATACCAAGCAGCAAACCTGCAACAGGGAGAATTGCGATCGGAAGCATAAAGGATCTTCCCACACGCTGCAAAACTCCAAAAATCTTGTCTTTCATGTTCTTTTGTCTCCTTTTCCTTATTCGTGCGAATAAACCGTCTTGTTTCCGGGAGATTAAAACCTTCTGACATATGATTATTCCACGTTTTACCACAAAGAATACATCAAAAAAAGGCACTAACCCCCATAAACATTAAAAAATAACATTTATGACCGGTTAATGCCTGCCTGTCCAGTAACACACCAAATCTGTGCTATACTATAAAGGATTATTTATTCCCTGTCAAGATACTCAGGAAAATTTTTTACAAAATATTTTTGCATTTCATGAATCGATCTCTGTAATGACCATTTATTATTTTTCAAGGCCGCAACATTCTGTGCATCCTTCCGATCTGATAGAAATTTATTGATTTCCCACTGCCGCAGGCTGCAAGTTCAACTTGATCACTCTGTCTTCCCATTTTAATCCATTCAGATCTACAGAAATGTACACCCATTCATCGCCGAGTTTAGGCTCTTTTCAGGGGGATTTTATCAGTTTCTCTCTTCCAGATATTCCAGACATTCATTCACACCTTTAATACCAAGTTCCTTGCACACTTTATCCTGAATTTCCACCAGACATTCCAAAAGAAGAGGATTAAACATTCCGCATTCTCCATTCAGGATCATCTCCATTGCCTTTTCATGAGAATATGCTTTCTTATATACCCTGTCACTTACCAGGGCATCATACACATCTGCCAGTGATACCACCTGGGCAGATATAGGGATTTCTTCTCCCTTCAGGCCATCCGGATATCCTTTTCCATCATAACGTTCATGATGCCAGCGGCATATTTCATAGGCATATTTCATCATCTCTTCATCATGATACATTTCCAGCCTGTCAAGCATCCGGGCACCTATGATCGTGTGCTGTTTCATGGCTTCAAATTCTTCCTTTGTAAGCTTTCCGGATTTATTCAGAATTTTTTCATCAATTCCAATCTTACCGATATCATGAAGTGCGGAAGCTGTGGCGATCATATGCTGCTGAGACCAGGAAAGATCGTAATTCTCTGATTTTCGCATCAGTTTCTCCAGCAAAAGCTGAGTCAGAATATTAATATGCAACACATGAAGCCCGCTTTCACCATTTCGGAACTCTACAATCTGACTGAGAATCCCGGTCATCATACGGTTGTTTTTCTCTTTTTCATAAATCTGATCTGTTACCAGATGGATCAGACGCCTTTGCTTGGCATAAAGCTTGATCATATTGATAACCCGCTGATATACCACCTTAGCATCAAATGGTCGGCTTATATAATCCGAAGCCCCCAGTTCGTAGGCACGACGGATATAACTCTCTGATCCTTCACTGGAAATCATGATCACCGGTATATCCTCGATCCATTTATCTCTGTTCATATAGGCGAGTACTTCAAATCCATCCATTTTGGGCATAATAATATCTAACAGGACCAATGAGATTTCAGTTCCATACTGCTCTAACATCTTCAGAGCCTCTTCCCCGTCACAGGCCTCCAGTATCCGGTATTCCTTTCCCAGAATTTCCTTAAGTATCTCACGGTTCATTTCAGAATCATCAACAACCAGAAGCTGGGGCAGGTTCCTTTTTTCCATCTTGTCTGTATTTTGCTTCTGCTCCCACCGGGTCACTACTATATTTTTATGTCCCTTGGCCATATACATAAGTCTGTCTGCTTTGGTGATTGCTTCCTCCAATCTGCCATGGGTAAACATAGCTCCACCAATGCTCACTGAAAGCTTCAGACGATTAAAACCCGGAATATGCGTCGCATGGATCTTCTCCTGGATCATACGGAGCTTCTGTGAAAAGACTTCCTTCTCAATTCCGGGCAGGATCAGCAGAAATTCATCTCCTCCATAGCGCACCAGAATATCCGTACGACGGATATAATGCCGAATTACATTCACTACGGTTGTCAGTACCAGGTCTCCTCCATCATGACCATAAGTGTCATTGAACAATTTGAAATCATCCAGATCGATAACTGCAACTCCGGCATTCAAAGACATATTTTTGACTTTTTCCTCAAAATATCTGCGGTTATACGCCCCTGTCAGCACATCCTTATACAGCTTTTCACTATATACCGTCAGCTTTTCCGTCAGTTTTTCATATCCTTCCTCATCAGTCAGCGTGTTCTCGTCCAGCTTTTTCAGCATTTCCATTACATAAGGCTCACTGTCAATCTCCAGATACCTTGCAAATACCTGATACATATCAGAATCGAGAAATTCAATTTTGGATGTCTGTTTCTTCTCCTCCAGTGCTTTAAGGGAAATGCAATTCTCACATCTTTTATCTTTATTCCAGAAAGCATAACACTGGCAAAGATGTTTTCCTTCAAGCTTATTTTCCATTCCGTCAGTCTGCAGATCACTCCCTTTCAGGAGACGGACTACATCAAAAATCTCCCGAAGCACCTCCATTTTATTCTCTGCTTCCTGCATCGTCATTTGTTTCCACTCGATCATTATTCCCAGCCTCTCACGAACAACAATTTTTTTCTACAATATAAACTTGTATCATTATACCACTTACTCAGGATGCAGTACAACAATAATATTTTTTCTTTATCTTCTGAGTTGCCTTACTGATTTCTGCTAATTCTTCCCATACCTGCACATAAATCCCAATCAGATAGCTGACAGCAGATGGGTGAAAAGCCACAGGCTGGGTGGGCTCCAGTCTGTGACTCAGTTAGATTTTTATACTTTCTTTAGAGAACTTTTAAGACAAATTTCGTTTCTTTATTTTCTCAACAGGAGGTGTCCCGACAGGGGGTGCGACCCCGACAGGCCCTTACCCAGCGGCTTTAATAGCGGTTTTCGAAGAAACAGTCTGCAATATATTCCGGAGACTCTGCCCAAAGACCGTTTTCCGTGTTCTGCAGTGTCTTATAGGTATTGGAATGATAGAACTGTCCCAATGCCTCTATGAAATCAATCTTCCTTGCTTCTTTAATAATATCAACGACTGCCCGGATCTGAATGAACACGTTCATCGTGATATCTTTCCCATTAAAGGTATATATCTCACTCATACCGATCCCTCCCAACAAATCTCAAATATTCCAGTGCCTTTTGTGTGTGAAATGCTTTACTTCTCCTGTAAATTATACACCTCTCTGATTCTCCTATTTTTTCTCCAAACAAAGGATTTTCTTTATAAAAAAAATGCAACAAGGCTTCTGATAATTCATCATATACATACCAGGGAACACCATGCAGCACTAAAGTAGTTTCGCCATCATCCTCTGTTTGTTCATATTCATATCCCAACATCTTAACAACTGAGTTCTCTACTTTTTCTTCATAAATACATGGTCTGATGTTCCAATCTGCTGAATGCATAAAAATATCCATTATTCCCATTTTCCATAGGCTTAGCACAGAAATCTTAAATCCTTCTCCATATTTTCCTATATATTTTCCAACGGATGATGCTTTTGTGCTGCCGCCTATGTAGACCAGCCATTCATAACTGAAGGGATGACCTTTTGTACTCATTTTAACAGTGTAACTTCTTTTTCCCCCATACTCAGCCCTATAAGAATAATGAAATTCTTTTGCAAAATTTTCATATCCAATACTGTCATAAAAGTTTTGTATTAAATCCCTGAGAATTCTTTCAAAATCCCACTCTACCGGATAATCCATTGCAATTCCAAGTTTAATCAGACTCATACTACCTGCCTCCATTCTTTCTCAAAAATATCCAGCAGTTTCGTATTCTCCATAAACTTTTTATTCATGAGTAGCAAAGCCTTCCGAAACTGCATGCTCTGTCTTTTTTCTTATAAGCCCTAAGTATTGTTACTACTTCTCTATAACTCTCTACTTCCGCTATTATTACCCCAAGCATATAACCTTTATAATATGCTTCGCCTTTATCCCAGACTTTCTCCAACATATTTCTTTTATCCTTTCCGCTTCCGCCTCCTTCATGTATTTTTTATCTTTCGTTTCTTTATATATTCAATTTCTTTATATATTCAATATATTTATCTTTTGTTTTTGCTTTAATCGTTTTGTCATTTGTTCTCTTTACTATTTATCTTATGTAATCTGTGGTCTTAATAACATTAATAATACTACGCAGTCCAACATTCATCCACGCAATTCTGTGCTTCTTTCTCATTCATGGAATAATCCTCTGCAATAATCTTTACCACCTCATTACGCGAAATCCGCATTTTTCTGAACCGTCCAATGCAAATTGATATATCCTGTTTTCGTATATTATCTGTAGCGTTTTTTGCCGCTGCCTCTGCTGCTGCCTGTATGTCCGGCTCAAATAAGCGCCGTAAAGCTTCGCATTTACACATAGCTTTCTCCTCCTCAAACATGTTCCAGTTTGCGTTTACAATAGCATTCATGATATCTGAATACAGAACTTCATCCTGATATTCCTCATAATGCTCTGCCAGGTTTCTGATCTCTTCCGGATCTGTTATATTACTTCGCAGGCTTTGAAGCCAATAATTTTTCTCTTTTGTAAGTTCATGGGGAATAATCAGTTGCATGGGAAAAGAATCTCCGGTCAGATCATATATTCGCTCTTCTCTCTTTACAGCTTGAATTTCCCGATCTCTCTTAATCAATAAATCTACACGCATAGGACAGGAACCCAGCAGATATTCCTGTCAGACTTCCCGTTTGCACCAAACCTCATTCAGTTCCACATTTACTGCTACCTGGAAACTGTCATGTCAGTCAATTGCCACATTTATCTTTTGTAAGGATATTGTTGTACCTCCTCCCCTAGTATAGCACATACCGTTCTATTTTTATGCTACTTTTTGAAAAAATTTCGGCCGAACGGCCAGAAAATAAGACGCAGTATCAGAATGAACTGCTGTAATTTCATAATAGCGCAGAACACATTGAAAAACGAATTAATTTTTTTAAACCAGAAAGTTTTCCTTCCAAATCAGCAACATTTTCATCTTAATTCCAGATTTTCCAGCTACCTCCTATTGAGAAGATGTTTCATAAATGTTACTATTCTTTTGTGCTTAGCTAACACAAATAATAAGAATAAGGAGGACGTAATATCTATGTGTTTTAATTTCAGTAATTGCTCCGAGTTATTTAATGCAATCTGCAAATATTTCAATCTCGGTTGTTAATCCATAATAACAATATTACCGGCAGAATAATTCTTCTGATATTCTGCTGAAAAAACAGCTCTGAACTTTTCGAAAAAAATCAGAGCTGTTTCATTTTATACTTCTCAATGCTTCGTATACTTAATAGATGGTCTGCCACCAATAGAGTAATCAATCTGACTGTTGATTTCTCTGTTCTCTACCAGATAGTTCATATACCTGCTAACAGGGGGTGTGACCCTGCCAGGCTCTTGATTATTTAATCTTTATTGTTTTCTCAATTTCAAAGTTCTCCCCGGCATAATTTATACCTGCCTTTATCGTGCATGACTCAGCCCACTGAAAAAAAGCCACCTCTACTTTGTCCGTATTATTTGACTTTGAACTATTATGATTAAATGTTGCAGACCAATCGCCAGACCACTGTACATCAATGTCATTTTTAACATTGCCATCAATTGTTACCTGTAACCAGTAAGAAGCCGTTCCTCCCTTTGAAACTTCGTCCATACCTTGTATGCTCAATTGTACGTCTGGTCTTCGAACCTGGAGAGTTTTAGTAGCATATTTTACCGAATTTTGAGTGGTATGATATTCAGCTTTTATAACATATGTGCCAGGTCTGTCTGCGGAAAAGACAACTTTACTATTTTCGCCACATTGTGATGTATATACATTTAAATTCGTTTTCCCATCATTTACATACCATGTAACATCTTTATTCACAGATTCATTTTTTCTGTTCTGCAATTCCAGATATAATTCTTTATTTTCGCCTATTTCAATACTGTCACTTCCACTTGAAACAATGTTTGAAGAAAAACTTGGTTCGGTAAGCGTAAATTTAATAGTTTCAACAAAAAGAGCATTATTCTTATTTGAAAAAATCACATCCGGAATTCTTTGCAGTGTAGCCGTAGCAGTTTCCTCACTTCCATAATCCTTAAGATTATCAGCCGGATAATAATCCCAATTCTTTTTGTCAGAGGATAATTGAGCTGTCCCATTAAGATTTCCACGAATAGAAAATTCAGATAAATCTGTCTTATTGACATTATCACATATACGCAATTTGGATTCTACTCCATTCGCATCATATACTTTTACCTGAACCTGCATTAAATATGATTCTCCAATATATGCATGCAGTTTATCTTCATTCAGAGGTATTATTTCTATTCCATTAGCTACTTTTACTTTCTTTTCAGCGTGAAGACTAATTTCTTCATTCTGATACGTTACACCAGTATAATCCGCACACAAAACAAATCCGTTTCTTGCGGTCTTTGAAATATGAATTGTTGTTACATTATTATTCGAAGGGTCAATACTAATTCCTTCATAATTCCCCCCTAAACTCCAATTAACATTTTTTATATATTTTATATTGCTCTCATCATAAGAAATTGAAAAACCATATTTATGATGTGGACTACAGGCATAATTATCATCTGCTGAAACTATGTCAACGTTATTGTTTGAATCTCCCAGGGTAATTTCCCCTGTTTCATGGCTCTGTATGATACTAAATTGATTTATTTTTTCAATATGAACATCTACAATGTTATACCCTGCACGTTCTGTCAAATTCACTGTTGCTTTAACATTCCAACTTCCAACATCATTTTGCGTAAACGCTCCATCTGCAGAATACTCTGCTGCCAGATCCGGCTTCGATACTGTTTGAATATTTACAACTGTTCTTGCGTCCGAAGGTGTTTGTCCACCTTCCATATATGTATACTGAAGCGGTTTATCCTGTCCAACTGTATAGGAACTATTATTTGCAGGTGTAGTAAAATCAAGTCTGGCAATGTATACAGTTAATGTTCCGGAAACATTATTATGAGTCGTATCCGTTACTGTCACAGTTATCATTCCCTGATCAGCAGTTCCAGCTGTTGGATTAATGGAAAGTCTTCCCTGATCTGTAATGCTTGCACAAGATGAATCACTTACAGCCCATTGTAATGTTCCGGCAGGTGAAGTTGTACCATCATCGTAACTTACTGTAGCTGTTATACCTAAATCAACATTATTTGTTCCTGCTGCAATCAAAGCTGTGGACTTATCAAGCAACAATCTATTCGGAACTGGTGCTGAACTAGGCGGTTCCGGTTTTGGCGTATTAGTGCCTGGCTGAGGAGGAACAGTAGGATTTACAAAAGGATCATCGATCTCCTCTGTGACGCCCAATTCGTTTCTCAGGCTTACGCTATGTAATGTCTGAACTTTTTTTGTCCCATTTTCAGTTGTCAGCTGAAAATTTACAATTTTATTGCTGACTGCTTTGCTGATGTCTGCTCTGAAATCAATTACACCAGTTGCCAGAATTTCTCCACTGGATTTATTGACCCAATTATTATTTTGCTTTTCGGAATGAATATATCTGATTTCTCCCGTAGTGCAATTCCATATTATATATTGTCTGTCTGTTTCATCTTCTCTTTCAGTCTGATTTGTTCTTGCATCAGACTCATCTTCTGAAGATGGTTCTGGTTCTTCTGAATCCACGCCACTGGAAACCACAAATATTTTACTGCTGTTACTTGTTGAATGATTATTCCTCTTAATATCATTTTCTATAGGCTGTCCATCCAGAGTGCCATATGCCAGATTTCGGTTAGCATTGATAATCATATCTTCAAGTTTATCAAATGTTTCCTGTGTCTCCATCTGAACTTTAGAGTTACTTGATGTATTTCTGTAAAAATTTGAACTTGATGTAATATAAGTCAGCACAACACCGGAAAAAATAGCTATAATAGCAATCGCAACAATCAATTCAATTAATGTCAGCCCACTGTTATTCAATCTGTGCTTCCTGCTGTGGTTTCTCATAAACGTTTCTCCCTCAAAATTTTATACGCTCGTTTCATCAGACATATTTCATGTACAAATAAAATCTGTCATCCCGCAGTAATTTCATATTTGCCTGTATCCGTATAAAAGACAATATTGCGTATTCTGCTTCCACCTTTGACAACTATTCTTTCACAATTACCTAAATTTGTAAGCTGATTCGCTCTATCGGCATAAATACTGTTTCCATTCCGCAAAGCCTCCCATGCCCATAAATCAAAACCATTCCAACAATCTTCACTTTGCTGTTGTACCGGAAGGAAAGCACCAGTTGCGCGATCATAAGTAATTATAATGCTTTCATTATCTTTAAGATACTTTTCTTCTCCATTTATCACATAAGTAATCTGCGTTTTGGAAGGAGCAATTTTTTCTTCATCTTCATTTGTTTTTATATTCTCTTGTCCATTCACTTTTCCTCTGTCAAGAATATAACTGATATAATATCCATCTGAACGTTTCTCCAGTTTCATTTCTCCGATCAGTCTGCTAGATGCTTCGATTTTGGTTTTGTCCAGAGCGGATGCAATAGAATTAGCAGCCCTCTGCACCCTGAAGCCTAATATTGAGTTTAGAGATGGAACCATGATTCCAAGAAGTAGCACAAAAATGGAGATTATGACAACCATTTCCACAAGAGTAAATCCTCTGTTTTTCTTTTTCATCTGTTTCCACCCCTTTTCTTCGTTTTGTGGTTTACACATCATTCTTTTTTCCAGTTTCTGTAGATTACGCAATCTGCCAGATCATATGTGGTATAATCTTTGTTTGCATTCTGAGAAGTATCCGTTGTATTTCCTAATACATATTGATCCCCCATCCAGAAGAAATCCTGAGCCTTAATATTTCCGGCTCCGTCATCTATCTGCTGCTGGAATATCTTTGCTGCTTCTACAGGTGCTGCTTCCAGACATGCTTTCGGCTGTAGGGTAATTTTTCCATCTGTCATAATAATTCCCTGGAAATTGACTCCTCCTTCAATTTGTACATCACCAGTACATACAACCAAACGTAAATTTTTAGCCATATCAGAAGTAATAACAAGTGTCTTTCCTGTACCAGTCATACCATACTTTGAATTTGAAGCATTATTAGCCATTATGATACTTGGTGAACTACTGCCTTCAGGATATTGATATATTTTATCTGACTTATGCTCAACATATGTCCGTAATTTCTTTTCATTAACAAGGTTATCAAACACACTCTGATCAATTGAATCTTCGTTATGTACCGAATCAGGATCATCCGGGTCTTTCACATTTTGTTCCAGATTGCCCATGTCATCTACCATTTTTCTGTTAAGTGCATACCACTCATTTTGGTAACGTATCTGATCATTCAGTAATTTTGCTGACATCTGAGAATATGTTGCCTCATGTAGATTACCTTCGGCTTTCTCTCCGCCTTCATAAGAAAGAATATTTCCATTTGTAACATACATCAGATAAGCCTGACTGTCTTTCACATAAATTCCGGAATCTTCTCCCTGAAAATAGAAAGAAAGATATTGATCCATCTTTTTTTTCATCTCAGGATTTTTCTGATAGTACATACTCATAAATGAGGCGGCATTTTCATCATTTTCAAAATTCAGATAAAAATAGACGACCTGTTCTTTCTGATCATATATTTTCTGAATTGGTTGTGTTTCTGATACACCTATCTGACTCAGGGTTCTGTTACCCCAACTTTCAACCGGTGTATTCCACTTTACAGGAACAGAATCCGAATGCAGATTATTTTGTTCATATGCTTCATATGCCATAGGATTTGTAAAATTACTGCTGTCCGTCTCATCGCTTCCCAATATTTCTGCAGGTGCGAGATATGCCAACTGTGTTCCCTTTACAGTAATACTTTCTCCTGTCTTAACATCACTTGACTGAGAAATATAATTCTTTCCTGCAAGCATCAACTTCTGCACACCGGATAGATCCAATCTTGTAGACTTTCCATTAATTGCAATTGCACTGCTTAAATCCTTAGGCTCGTAAGAAGCATATACTCCTGTTTTTGTAAATTCACATTTAGAATCTTTTGCAGACTCCTCAGACCCATATCCATAATAATTTCCTGCAATTGTAACGTCACTTGCAGTATCTCCTGATGCAACTGTTAAATCATCTGAAAAATATGTATTCCCAAGCAGATTGACAGTTGCAGACTTTAAAGTCAGTCCTCTTGCCCAGAGAGAAACTCCTGACTGGCTGGTAAAGGAACTATTTGCCCCAACATTGACCTCATCTGAACAAACAAGATATTTTCCGGATAAGACAGAAAGTTTTCCGTTTGGTTTCACCAGAATGCTGACATCTTTTTGATTAGCAGATTTGTTCTCTAAGTTCTCACCATCTATTTTTCCAGCATAAATACTTCCGGATAATTTATTTCCTTCTGTACTGACATCAGGATCTGATTCACACACAATTCCACCATTAGCAACAACAACCATACTCATCAGATCAGGAAGTGTAGATGGTGTTGCAAATTTCACCTCGGGAATTCCAATCCATATGTCCGTTTTTATAATAGAGGCTCTGCCTTTTGGATCAACATAGATTGCTTTTATATTATTTAATTTTATTTTACTTTTTTTAGTAATCTTATCAGCTTGTGTTGCCGGATCTGGATTTACCACCAGTATAGGATCTACAATTTGGAGTGTTTCATTTTCTCCAACCTTTAAATCTACATATTTATCCTGTAATATACTATCTGTAACAGAAGTGGAACTATTTAATATCTTCTTTAATTTGTCATTTAACGTCGTGTAAAATAAATTACAAAACATCAACTGGCGTTCCTCATCCTGAGGAGTATCACTATCAGATTTGCCTTCGTATTCTTCAAGAACCTGTATATAAGCCTCAGACATGGCATCACCAGCCACCTCCTGAAGACCTACACGGATTTCCTCAATAGCCTGCTCCGCAGTATAAAAACTGTCTTTTCCCTTCCAATCAGTAATTTTCATATAGAAGTTTGACATTGCTATATATAATACAAGCATTCCAAGAATACCTGTAAAGGCAATTGCAACGATTACAGCAAACAATGAAAAACCTTTATTATTTTTTTTGTAATTCCAGTTGTTATTTTTCATTCTTTTCTCCAGAAACATCAATCTTCTTTTGCTCCGTCTAATGATACAATTAAATCCTCTTTGGGGAAATTCTTTTCAGCAGCTCCTGCTTTATACACGCTGACCTTAACGGTATATATTCTGTCTGCTTCCTCTTTATCATCCAGTCCGTTAAAACTCAGAATGTTTTTTGCTCCGGTACCAGAAACATTTCTTTCTCTTCCTGAACCATCATCAACCCCCTGGTAAGTTAATTTCATCTGGCTAATCTTAGGACGATCCAATACCTCATAAAAAATATTATAATCAAGATTTGTACGCAACTTTGTCTGTGATCTGAACAGACTGGAATTGGTGTTCCAGTTTGTATCTTTTTTCTCATTTATATATGGGTTCTCCTTAATTGTCAGAGACATACGATACATATTCTCTTTTCTGGCCAGCGAATTATCCTTTTTGCTTTCTTCGTCCTGTTGTTTGCTGACATAAAGATTAACAGGATAGTTATTCAGATTTTCAAAGGTAATTGTATCCAATGCTTTTGTTGCATTTGTAGAATTATAATTGGGATAATAGAAAATATAAATATTCTTTAATTCATTTTCCGGATCCTGTGTATAATCCTTTTCCGTATTTATCGTACAGAAGTACTCATCGGAATCTCCCTCATTATCTGTATCACCGTCACACTTACATAAATCCATACGACCGTAAACCGGATTATCTTCCGAAACATAATCATGTGCGTCAATTTTGTATTTAAATTTCACCTTGACTTCACCGATTTCTTCTTCATAATCTAATGTAACAACCAGAGTTTTTTTTGCGCTGTTAAAAACCTTCTCCGCAGACAGCGGTTCTGGTTCTGGATGTTTACTTGTAAACTCACTCAACCGTTCCTTATATCCTTCTGAACCATCAATGCCACAATATTTGTCTCTGTCATTTTCCCATTTTGTGTGTGCCACTTGATATTGCTTTTTAACCATATCTTCAAATTTATCCAGATATTTTTCTTTAGGCACAATAAAAAGAATATTAGATTTCGTATCCAGATTTGAGATATTTGGTGACAGATAATCATTCTTACCTTGTTCATTATTTGTAACTGTTTTCTTCTTATATCCAGAATCTGAACTTCCATCAAACTCAACCAGAGCATCAAATGACTCATGATTATTAGTCACATTTGTCAGTTCGAAAAAATATTTCGAAGCATTCTCCCCAGACTTCCTTGCGTTAAATTCATAAGTTTTGCCATTATCCTTAGAAATCACAGATGCTGTTATATTTTTTTCATCTACACCCTCTCTGTATTTACTGACGTCTTTATATACTGCATTCTCACTCTCATCTTTAGACTGTAAAACTTCTTTAATTCCTAATGTACCATTCAGCACTTTATCAACCTGAGTATTCAGAAAATTAAGTCTCGTATAACCGGTACTATCCACCGGATAATTAAAGGCCAGCGAAACTTCTTCAAATTTCTTCGCCTTAATTTCCTCCATAATATTCTGTGCCACAGTAGTTGCTTCCATATAAATATTAGACTTCTTATTTATCCTGCCTGACGTCACGAAGCTCTGCAGGAGCACGATCGCAGTTATAGAGAAGATGCTTACTGCCACGATAACCTCCAGCAGTGTCATACCTGCGTTTGAGTTATTATATTTTTTTCTGTCCAACTGTCTATGCTCCCTTCTCTTCTGTCATAAAAACACAGTTAGAGGGGCTCTGATTTCTCTCCCCTCTAACATACTTTCCCTATTGCGCCTGTCCAGTCGTCTCAGCAGCGGCTGCGTCCTGCGTGTTTGCTCCTTCCTGACTGTCTGTTGTCTGGCCGTCAGCGCCGGTGTCGGAAGCCGCCTGTTCTGTGTTTGTCTCTGCGGCTTTCGTTTTGTTCTTCTTGCTTTTTTTGCTCTTTTTGCCTGACTCTATTGTTCCGAAAATATTATCAGTTCCGTATGCTACGCTTCCTGCATCCGGCTCTGTATAAGTCTGGCCTGTTCCTGCCATGAAAAACAGGTTTACTGTAATGCTGCCCGAAAGATTTCCTGTTGAGGAATCAAAGGAGGCATTTACATTGTCAAGTGTCATCCTGCCTGTCTGGTCAGCCAGATAGTCAACCATATCCTTCAGGCTGGCATAAGTTCCCGTAAACTGCATGGTATCCTGTGTCCGGTAGAGTACAGGACTGGTGAACACACTGTTCAGATTCTCCACTTCTGCATCGGAGGCAGCCTGACGCTCATTCTCTCCGACTACATCTGTGCCCTCGATCTCATCAAGCTGAGACTGGGTCTGCTCATTTGCCTGCTCTGAGAGAGTCTGGTCAGGCAGACCCACCAGAGGGTCTTCTGTACTTCCGTCCAGGGAAGCCACAAACTCTCTTGTGCCCAGACCTACATTGGAGATCTGCATGTCCAGGGAATTTTCCATATTCATGGAAAGTACGATTCCGTCTTCAGGACGGATATCTGCCGGAAATGCAGATGTATATTCGCTGACCTTTGCATTGATATCTTCTGTTTCTTTCAGATAAAAATCCCTGTCTGCAGCCAGCTTCAGCAGGTCATCCAGCCTTGTTTTCAAAGGTTCGGTTGATGCCTGGATGCTCTGCGCCTCTTCCATCTGCGGTCTGTATCCGAAGAAATATCCTGCTGCAAAAACACCTACTCCAAGAAACATCAGCAGTATTTTTTTATCACGCATAGAAATATTCATGTCCATAATTAATCCTGCCTCCTATTACTCTCCTGCGCTGTCCAGCGGTGCCGGATCTGAATATGTACAGAGTACACTTAAGGATACGGTTCCATCCTCAGCCTCGTCAATTCCTGTAGTGGTTACAGTAGACAGGCTCTCAAAGGTACGAAGCTGCATGATCGTGTTCGCTGCTGCCGATTTGCTGCCTACACGCATGGAAAAGCTGACCTGCGTTCCTGTAGAGCTGAAGTTCTCCACTGTAATATCCGAAGGCATTTTCTCTTCCAGCTCTTCGATAAAATTCTTAAGTCCCTCATTTGGGGTATTTGTATACTGATACATATTCTGGTAATTGTCATACTGCGCCTTTGCATTGGTATAGGCACTGTAAATCTCCTCAATGGAGCTCTCTTCTGAGATTCTCTGGTTCAGCCGCTCCTGCTCATGCTGCTGATAAATACGGTTTGCATATCCTGCAGCTGTCAGTACAACTCCTGCCACTGTTCCCACCACACAGATAATGATAGCACCACTTAAAGTCTCTTTTTTTTCTTTCTTCTTTCTGTTGACCTTGTCCATCAGGTTAACGCCTGAAGTGCCCGGTGAAAGAACTGCAACATAAAGGCAGATTTCCTGTGTATCCCCGCCGGCAGGCAGAGCAAAATTCTTAAACTCCTGTAAAACGTCCACCTGCTGTCCCAACTCATTGGTGAGAAGCTGCATCAGCCCCTTTACCTGAGCCCCAAGACCACAGCATACAATGGAATCAAAATTTGTATCCGTATGGCGGGAAATATAATAATCCATAATACGGGAAATATTTCCGATCAGGTATCTGAGGCTCTCTGTCACCTCAGCTCTGGCAGTTTCCAGCTTTCTGTCCTCATCAGAGATTTCTTCGTCAAAAGACTCCATGTCAAGGAAAGGATTGATACAATTTCTGCTACAAAGCACATCCAGAGCCTCATTTGCATCCAGTCTGTCCCCAAACTCAGGGAATGCTCTCACTGTCTCTGCCGCACTGTCCACACCATAATTGATATTTCGCTGGAGGGTCAGCTCACCGTCCCGGATGACTGTAATGCTGGTTCCCGTATATTCCACCTTAACCAGAATATGAGTTCCTTTTGCATACTCATCCTTTACCGAATGATAAATACTGTCACCTGTGTAGGTGATTCCTGTCATTGTCAGTCCTGCATTCTCCGCAAACTCACTGTAAGCTGCTGAGATTGCTTTCGGAGCAGCATAAACCATCAGATGGTACTGCTTTGTCTCTTCCTTCCCGTCCTCAGATTTCTGGCTCTCCACATCGACCACACTGTAGGACAGCACATACTTGCTCACATCAATGGGAAAATAATCTGTGGCATTTGCCTCTACGATGCTCTGTATCCTGTTTGCTTTCACAAAAGGGATACGGACTTCCCTGCTCGCAATCCTGGTAGAACCTGTGGCAAAATATACTTTCTTTGTCTTAATCTTTCTCTGGGAAAGCTCTGCCTTAAGATTCTCTCCGAGAGTTTTCGTATCACGGATCTGTCCATCCTCCACAGCCCCCTGGGGTGCCGGAATACAAAAACAATTATAAATCTTTCCCTTCTTACCACGTACTTCGATTTCCGCAACTCTGACCTGAGATGCCTCAACTTCTATGCTTAAAATTTTCGCCATTATGCGTTCCTCCGTATGTTTTCCGATTGCCGTGCTCCGTACGCCCGGCAACTTTTCAGTTAGAAAAATACATTTCAGTTCAGGCAGATATTTTTCAATCCACTCTGACCACTTACTCTTATTAACTGAAACACATTTTTCTAACTGAAAAAATCTTTCGATTTCCAGTTAAATATATTTCTGTTTCTCTGCCTCGCCGACAAACACCTTACAGAATAATGCCGGTAGACAGTCATAAAAATCACAGTCCAAGTAATGACAAATACCAGTTAATCCATGCATTCCCCCACAAAGCAGCCAGCAAAACACCAACCGACAGATAAGGACCCATAGCAAGCATACGTCCTGCCTTGCTCACCTTGATTCTTACAGTATGAACCACTGAGCCAATAACACATCCCAGAAGAAAAGCCAGAATAATCCGCTCCCATCCAAGAATCAGCCCGCAGGCAAACATCAGCTTAATGTCACCCCCGCCAATCGCTCTGCCGCCACTCACCAGATAAAGAACCTCCAGCAAACCACTCACGCAAACCATCCCAATCAGATGATCCACCAGATTCCCCCTGTCAAGCACCACAGCCGCAACACCAAGGACAAACAAAAACACATTCAGACAAAACGGAATCTCATAAGTCCGCCAGTCAATCACACTCAAAACCAGAAGAGCCGACGCCATAAAGCAGTAAACCACACTACTCCAAACCAGCCCATTCACCACACATATCACCACATAGAGGATGCCATTGACACCCTCTATGATCGGATACTGAACTGAAATTTTCGATTTACAGTTACGACACTTCCCCCCTAAAACCAACCAGCTAAACACCGGAACCATATCATACCACCGAAGCTTCCGCCCACAGATCATACAGTGGGAGGGGGCTGTCACAATCGACTCCCCCAGAGGAAGCCGATAGATACAGACATTCAGGAAACTACCAATGGTGATTCCGAATATGAGGATTGTTATGTAGGGGATTGTGTCTAAGAAAAACAGCATAGGATATTTCCTTTCTAAATACTAAGCTTTTACAGCCCTTATCATTGATTATGCTTCTGAACCATTAGTCATATACTTTTCAAATTTGTTATCTGCGTCATATTTATCCCCAGTAAAGTATTTAACTGATGTTCCACCATCTTCTCCAACAGTAACAGTAGCTGCAATATTAGCTGGGGCACCATCTGCTCCCCATTTTTTAGATTTTGTATTAGTTGATGTCCATTTTGGAATAGAGGCATCTAATTCCTTGTACAATGGATCACTATTTATTAATGCAGTGCCATCTTTTGCTATACTTGCAGTTCCAGTTGTTGGAATTGTAATTGTATAATCTCCTTTTGCAAGTTCATTTGCTGGATCTGCCGCAAATACTTTAACAACTTTAACCATTTCATCCACATTACTAGCATCTGCAGCTTTTCTTGATTTTTCAACATATTTTGTATACTGCGGTGCAAGTAAGCCAACTAAGATTGCCAGAATAGCAACTACAATTACAAGTTCTACCAATGTAAAACCTTTGTTATCTTTTTTCTTTCTGTTAAATAATTTTAACATATTACTATCTCTCCTTAACTTTCGTTACATCAAGATAGCAACACCGTTCATGCATAGCAAAGAATTGTTATGCATTCATCGAAAAGCAAAATCTTTAAATTGCACTCAAAAAATCACTGATTTGTCTGATCCTTAATAGTAGCTGGTGTATAAACAACAGTAACGGAACCATCATTTCCTACAGTAATATCCGCTTTAATAGTCTGCTTAGCTTCACCTGTTAATGTTCCATCTTTTGTCCATTTCTGTGATTTTAATTTAGTGTCTTTCCAATTTTTACCTGCGTATGAAATCATTAATGTTCCTAAATTACTTGTATCCTCCACAGGATCTGCACCTTTTTTAAATTCAGTTCCAGCAGTTTTAATTTCAATTGAATATGTTCCTGCCTCGACACTATCTGTTCCATCAGAGGCAGCAGTTTTAAATGCAGTTACCATATTCTCAAGATTAGATGCATCTGCAGCCTTTCTTGATTTTTCCACATACTTCGTATACTGTGGTGCAAGAATACCAACCAGAATTGCCAGGATAGCAACTACGATAACCAACTCAACAAGAGTAAATCCCTTGTTATCTTTCTTTTTTCTGTCTTTCAGAAATTTAAACATAACTCATTCTCCTTCAAAAATAATTAAATTCCATTTCAATCCGGATAGAGTCATATCGTGTCGAAAGATACAAGAGCAGCACATCATACATGCCAGACAATATATTCAACTTTTCGATGAATACATAACTCTCCTGTTGCTGTCATCACGAATGTCACTATCCGATGATTGATTCAACGAGCGAGAACCTATTACAGGCTCTCCACCCCCCCCCTGTAAAAATCTCTTTTCCAGGAGGGAGGGAGTTATGTTTATAAACTCGTTATTCAGTTTTCATGTTACATTTTGTTTCAAACTCAGTTAAAAGAATAGCTTTCAAATTTCAAATTACTGCCAATACCAGCTCCGAAACGTAAATGTATTTGTATACATCTACAGGAGTCTTAGTCATACTTGGCATTTGGGAATCTGCGTTATTCCGCGAAAAAACTCACTGTCTGAGCGAAGCGAGTCCTGAGGTTTTCGCGGAATGCCTTTAGCAGATTTCCGAATGCCTAGCATGACTGGCTCCGAAGCCGTATACAAATACATTTATGTTTCGGAGCGTCCACCCGACAATATCCTTTAAATTTTAAATATTCAAATTATTCTTTTATCTGACAAACCACTTCATCCCGTCTTTCCCATACGCCCCCTTCCATGTCTCTCAAAGAAAACACGACATTTACATGATTCTATGATGACCGCAGCCCCTATGCAAGCCACGAAACATCCCAAACAATCCGGAAACTTTTAACGCGGTTCCCAATCGCAAGTTTATGTCAATATGCCCTTATGTGCAAGCACAACGGTTACATTGCCTCAATCCGGGACTTTTATTGCATATTACAGGTTATCCAGTCCATTATACATAGCCCCAATCGGCGAAATAACCGCGATAACCAGCGTACCAACCACAAGCGCCATAAACACAATAATCAACGGCTCCATAGCCGCCAGTACACTCTGCGTAGTCATCTCCACCTCTTCATCATAATAATCCGCCAGCTTCTCCAGCATATCCTCAATATTACCGGTCTCCTCACCAATCCCCGTCATATGACAGACCATCGGCGGAAAAATCCCCGAAGAAGTCAGAGGCTCCGAAAGAGGAATACCTTTCATAACTTCTTCCCTTGCTTTCATCAACGCATTGGTATAATGAATATTATTGACGATCTTTCCCACTGTCTCCAGCGCATCAATGGTAGAAATACCCGACGACAGCAGTGTACTCATAGTCCTTGCAAACTGTGCGCAGGCAGTCTTCACTGTCAGCTTGCCAAACAAGGGCATCTTCATCTTCACCTTATCGATGGCAAGTCTGCCCTGTTCTGTCTTATAGATCATCTTATATGCCACGATCACCAGAATGATCAACGCAAGAATCATATACCAGTGTGCTGTCATCCACTCACTGGTGTTCATAACCCACATAGTGATTCCCGGCATCTCCACATCCAGGTCTGCAAACATATCAATAAAGATGGGAATAACGAACAGAAGCATAACAGCCACAACACCGATTGCTGCAATGACCAGAATAATCGGGTAGATGGTTGCCTTTTTGATGGTTGCCTTCAATTTGGCTTCCTTCTCAAACTGTACTGCCATTCGTGTGAAAGCCATCTCAAGGCTTCCGGAGTTCTCACCTGCCTCTACCATATTGATAAGCATTGGCGGGAAAATATCTGACTGGCCTCTCATGGAATCTGCCAGTGTATTTCCTTTCTCCACACTGAGAAGTACCTCTGAGATAGCGCGCTTCAGCCATTTGTTCTCTGTCTGTTCCAAGAGCATCTGCAGGGCTTCCTTCATCGGGACACCTGCCTGTGTGATGCTGACGAACTGACGGCAGAATACACTGAGATCTCTTGGCTTTACTTTCTTTCCTATGGAGAAATCTATCTCTTTGTTCAGGGCGCCCTGTTCTTTTACAGAGACAGGGATCAGCCCGTCATTTTTCAGGATATCTATAACTTTCTCTCTGGTGTCAGCCTCAATATTTCCTTTTTTCTCTTTTCCCTTTTTATCTACTGCCACGTAGGTAAAACCCGGCATTTTATCACTTCTTTCTCTCAGTCAGGCTCAGGGTGTCTGCCAGATCGGGTTTCTGTCAGAAGTCAAAGCTGACTTTTTTGTTCATGCTGACCGGATCCTGGGCATATGTCACTGCATTATCCCCATCGATCAGTTTTCTCATATATAAGTCATACAGTGCATCATCCATTGTCTGCATTCCTGCACGTCTGTTGGTCTGCATCACAGAGGATATCTGATAGGTCTTGCTCTCACGGATCAGGTTTCGCACTGCATTATTTGCAAAAAGTATTTCAAGTGCAGCCACACGGCCGCTTCCGTCTGCTTTCTTAAGAAGCTGCTGGGATACAACGCACTCTAATACAGAGGCAAGCTGGATCCTTATCTGCTGCTGCTGATTTGGCGGGAATACATCGATGATTCTGTCGATAGTCTTGTCCGCACCGATAGTATGAAGGGTGGAAAATACCAGATGACCGGTTTCCGCCGCTGTGATGGCAGTGGAAATGGTTTCCAGGTCTCGCATCTCTCCTACCAGGATCACATCCGGGTCTTCTCGGAGTGCAGCCCTCAGTGCCTGTGCATAATTCGTTGAATCACTGCCGATCTCCCTCTGGTTTACCACAGATTTGTCATGTCTGTGCAGATATTCGATGGGATCCTCCAATGTAATAATATGGTAAGGATAATTCCTGTTGATCACATGAATCAATGAAGCCAGTGTAGTTGATTTCCCGCTTCCTGTCGGTCCTGTTACCAAAATGAGACCTCTTTTCCGCGTGGTCATCTCCACTACCTCTGCAGGAATACCAAGGTCCTCAGGTTCCGGGATGTTGAAAGGAAGACTTCGCATAACGGAAGCAAGTGTTCCTCTCTGTTTAAACACATTTACGCGAAAACGTCCCACACCTGAGATGGCATATGCGAAGTCCGTCTGTCCATTGTTCTGTAATTCTTCTCTGTGACGGACATCCATCAGGGGCATGAGAATGTCTTCAAGCATCTGCGGGGTAAGGCGTTCTCCCTCTATGGGAGCCAGTACACCATCGATCCGGTAGCTTGGCGGCCTGCCGGTTGTCAGGTGGATATCGGAAGCCCTTACCTTCACTGACTGTATCAGTATTTCATCTAAATCATACATATTTCCTAATCTGCCTCGTAACTCCCTGAGAATCTCCGGAGAACTCCGGTTCCGCAGGAATTCCTTCTATATTAATAGTCGTAAAATTAATAATCTATAAGTCTCAATCATTCATAAGATGCCTTAAGCATCTCTTCCACAGAAGTGGTGCCGTTCAGCACATAGTTGATACCATTCTCTCTCAGTGTGCGCATACCGCTGTTTCTGGCTGCACGTTCCAGTTCCTCTGTTGTGCCATTCTCTGCGATCAGGTCGCGAATCTCGTCATTGACCTCCATGATCTCGAACACACCGATACGCCCGTAATATCCTGTATGGCTGCAGAAATCACAGCCACAGGGTTCATAGACATTTACATCCTCCTGTGTGTTCATCCTCAGCACTCTCTTCTCCTCAGAGGTGGCAGGACGCATTTTTTTACAGTGACTGCACAGCTTACGCACAAGGCGCTGTGCGATAACTCCTACAACAGAATCTGCGATCAGATATCTCTCCACTCCCATGTCCGCCATACGGTTCAGAGTACCTACTGCATTGTTGGTATGCAATGTAGAGACAACCAGATGTCCTGTTATGGATGCCTGTACTGCAATAGCAGCAGTCTCCCTGTCTCGAATCTCACCGATCATAATAATGTCCGGGTCCTGACGGAGAATAGAACGAAGGGCTGAGGCAAAATTCAGGTCTACCTTATTGTTGACCTGTACCTGATTGATACCCTCAATATCTGCCTCCACAGGATCCTCTACTGTTACAATATTGACTGCTTCTTTATTTAATTCGCTTAATGCGGTATACAGGGTAGTGGATTTACCGCTTCCTGTAGGTCCTGTTACAAGAATGATCCCGAAAGGACTGGCCAGCATATGGTTGAAACGTTCCATCTCATCGGGTGGAAGTCCCAGATCTTTCTTGTTACGTGTCAGGTTCAGTTTTGAAGAGAGTCGCATTACGATCTTCTCTCCGTGTACAGTAGGCAGAGAGGAAATTCGGATATCATAATCCTGTCTGTCTACCATAATGGACATACGTCCGTCCTGAGGTTTCCTTTTCTCTGAGATATCCATGCCTCCAAGGATCTTGATACGGGTGGAAATCGCAGGAAGAAGGCTGTTATCATATACCATACGCTCATAGAGTGCACCGTCGATCCTGTAACGGATACGGACTTTGTTCTCCAGAGCTTCGATATGGACATCACTGGCCCTCTGGCGGATCGCCTGTTCAATAAGGGAACGCACCAGCTGTACAATAGGTGCATCACTTACGTCTGTGTCTGTATCGTCGTCTGCTGCTCCTCCACGAAGCTGTGCTCTCTCCTGAGTAAATCGTCTGGCTGCATCCAGTGTCTCTGATGCGCCGTAGCATCTGTCGATTGCCGCAAGAATATCTCTGGTTGTAGCAATGTAAGGCTCTATCTGCAGGTTTGTCACGATAGAGATGTCATCGATTGCTGCCATATCCATCGGATCTGCCATTGCCAGATGAAGGATATTGGCGTTGTAGGGATCCAGTTCAAAAGGAATGCAGGTATATTTCTTAAGAATGTCTACACTGACCAGGTTTCGGACTTCTTTCGGGATCGTCACGCCTGTCAGCTGAACGACTTTAAGCCCCAGCTGCATCTGGAGGGCACGAACGATCATATCCTCAGTGATAAAGCCATTATCTACCAGAACTTCACCGATCTTCTTGCCGCTTCCCTTCTGCAATTCCAGGGCTTTCTTTAATTCATCTTCAGTCAGTACATTCTGCCTGATGAGCATGTCACCAAGCCTCATTCTCTCACGTCTTAATGCCATCTGTGTATCTCTTTTCCGAACGCAACAGTGTGTTCACTGTTTACAGAACAAATCATCTGTTGCTGTCTCATCTTCAGATTTTACTGTAATATCAGCAACAAAAAAGAAGGAATTTCTCCTTTTTTTATCTGACATTATATTATTGGTTTAAAGTTAACATATTTCGTACACTTTGTCAATTTTTGTTTCCATATTTTCGAATATTTTTTTCGCTTTTGAAGCATATTCCGCAGGCCAATAAGCAAATTCGTCAGTTTTTGCTCAACCGTTTAAGTTAACAGCTAAAAAAAGTTTACACACAAACAAAAAAGAAGGGAAAGCCAGACTTTTTTGTATGACTTTCTCTTCTTTTATACATTTTATTTTGCCTTAAATACAGCGACTTTCTCTTTTGACAGGTCAATTTTATCCGGAAGGATGGAAGTTTTCTCAGTGGATTCTGATGTTGTGAATCCTGTTGAGTCGGAAGTATTTGACTTCATCGCATCCTGCAGAGTATTGCTTACTGTCACATTTGCAGAAAAGATATCTGTTCCTGTGGAAGCTGCTACATCACCTGTTGTTATGCTTACCGTACTGCTGCTCTGCATTTCCTGAACCTGTTCCTGTGTCGGGTAGAAGGATGGCTGACGGATGTAACGGAAGCTTGCACTGTATGCTTCGCCTACTGTTACTCCATTCTTGCCGGAGGAGCAGTGTACTGCGATCCAGTCACCTGCGTCTGTTTTACCGCAGAGAATACCTACATGATTATCGCTTCCTGCTTCCGGTCCTTTCTGGAACACCAGATCTCCGGGCTGTGCATCTGCCTCAGTTACCACGTTTGCTTTCTCCCACTGATCGGAAGTTCCGTCACCTACAGCTTCCTGCATTGCTTTATCCTGATATCCGTTGATCACTGCCCAGGTGACAAAACCACTGCAGTCCAGTCCGTATGCGCGGATGGTTCCAGTGCTCTTGCTTCCCTCGGCTGATACCTTCTCGCTGGTTCCCCAGCCTGGATCTTCACCGATCACTGTGGATTTGCCGCCCCAGAAGTAACCGACTTTACCAACCAGTGAATAGGCTGCGGAGATAACATTTACTCTTTCCTCGGAAACATCATCTCCTACGCTCTCGCGGACAAAACCGTTGGCAGCTGTTACTACCGCGCAGAGGAGTTTGCAGTCTGTCTCCACATATTTTTTAAGGATCGTACGATCCTTTTTTGCGATTTTATTTTTCTTAATATAGTAGTTGATTTTACGATTAGCGTATGTAACGTGAGTGATATCCTGCTTGTCCCTTACGATCGGGTTCATCTCTGCAAAGATTTTCGCAAGGTCTTTCTTGCAGGAAGAATCCAGGGTAAATTCTGTTTTTCCGTTCTGGCTCTGCTGATATACATAGACTGCAAGGATATCCTGCCAGTTTCTTACCAGAAGACTGTCTGCAGATGTGGTGGTCTTGCTGCCGTTTACATCGCTGGCATCTGCTACTTTGTTCTTCTCTTTATATTCCTTCTCGATCTCATCCATAACAGAAGCGAAATCATCTGAGAAGGTCAGATTGTAGTTATTCTTCAGGCTGTCCAGATAGAAATCCTTACCTGCGTGGATATTGGACGCATAATATACCGGAGTTCCGGTCTGTGCAGCACTGGTATTACTCGTAAATGGATTATTCGTATTCGCATTGTTCTTCTGCGCTTCCAGCTGAGCAATAGTCGCTTCTGCCTGAACCAGCAGATTATAATTAGAAACCTGTGCCTTCTCTGTATCAGACAGGGCATTATATGCAGTGCGGATGCTCTGAACAGTGGCTTTCTTCTCCAGCGTGATGGTCTGTGCGTTCAACTCTTTGATTCTGTCGATCACATCCTGGGCTGCCTTCGTAATCTGTGAAGACGGTGTTGGTGTAGGATTCGCAGGTGTCGGAGTCGGATCTGTTGGTGTCGGAGTCGGATCTGCCGGTGCAGGTGTTGGCTCTGCAGGTGTTGGTGTCGGATCTGTTGGTGTCGGATCTACCGGTGCAGGTGTCGGGTCTGCAGGTGTCGGATCTACCGGCGCAGGTGTTGGCTCTGCAGGTGTCGGATCTGCCGGCGCCGGATCCTCTGATCCTGAATCAAAATCACCGGAATCGCTGAAATCAGAACCGTCTGCTGTATATGCAGCAGTATCCTCTGCTGCAAGTACGGACGCAGGACCGGATAATACCATTCCTGACATCAATGTCAGACATAAGAATCTGGTAAGATACTTGTTTTTCATATATCTAAATTGCTCCCTTCTTACTGTGAGCATGTCCTTACCCCCTGTTTATAAGGGCATACTGTCTAAATTGCTTTTCACATTATTATGTTATTTCATAAGTGAATTATCCCGAAATATTAACCTGTTTTATTCTAGCATAATCATTTTTTGAAATCAACAGCTCAGGGCAGGTAAATTCCAGATTTGACCAAAATTCATTTTTTTGTCACATTTTAACCGAATCAAGCAGTGAGAAAGATATATTTCAGAATGCAGGAAGGCTGTGCGGATATGATTTCCACACAGCCTTCCTGTATTCTTAGCGTATCTCTGTCAGGCTGCCTGAATGGCTCCTGCAAAGTTCTTATTACCAATGCAGATCTGTATCAGTCCCTGCACTACCTGAAAACACATATTCAGGATAAAGCGGATATCCTCTTCCACGCTGCGGAGCTTGTTGAGGTATTTCTCATGAGTAGCTTCGATATAATCGATCAGGGTGGGGAAATCTGCGAAGCGGATGGCCGGTTCCAGATATGCATGTGCTTCTCCCTGCTGTATACATTCTTTCAGTCTGTTCTTAAGTACTTTCTCATAATGATTATGCTGGCTGAAGCTTCCTGTATATGTTTTATTATGAGGAAAGGTAAAATAATCCGCCATATAGTGGATCACTTCGCCGAACCGCCGCCAGTAAACTCTCTGGTTACTCTCATCCGGTCTGATATCTGCCAGTTCTTTCATCCGGTTCTTGACATCTTCAAATGTTCCGTAGAACTCGTGTCTTCTGGTGATAAAGGACGGTTTGATATCCGGCAGAATGCTGCCCAGGCAGAAAGCCTTTCTGTGAGACTGCAGGCTTGCTGTGGTCTGCATCTGATCCGCAAGGTATCTTGCTAATAAAATATGTGATTTTTTACGCAATTTTCTTCCTCTTCTTTCTTTTGAGAACCTATCATTCTTATATATGGGAACGAATAATAATCAACTTAACCAACATAGAATACTATAGCAGATTTATACCTGTTATTCAAATAAAATTTTTGTAAACTTTTTCACATTTTCAGGTCAGACAACTGTTTCAGTAATTCCAGGTCACTGTCCTTTACTTTCAGGTTTGTCTCTATCTTCTCTCCCTCAGGAGTGGTGATCGCAATTTCAATGATGCTTCCTTCTTTAAGCCCTTTGCGTGAAACTGCCTGACAGAATGCCGGGAACTTGGGATGATTGCTCTTAAAGGTGTTCCATGCGCCTGTGATCTTCATGATATTTCCTATATTGTTTCCTATGTTCATATGATTGTTGTGTCCTTTCTTATCTCAACTGATTATTCTACATTCTCAAACATCTCTGCAAATGTCATGGAGATTTTCGGAAAATCTTTCAGTGTCACTACTGTATCTGCATTGTACTGCTCAGTTTTGACACCATTTTCTCACATGTTTGACCTCATTTTTACTCCATTTTTGCGTGAAATCATGTAAAAATACGGTAAGATACGTAAAATTGTAAATTCCGCAAACCCTTTAGATCTCGCTGAAATCCGGTGTTCCATACAGGTCGAATGGAGTTGACTGGTAGACATAGTAATTCAGCCAGTTTGTATACAGGTTGTTCGCATGTGCTCTCCACATAAGGAGCGGTCTGTTTTCCGGGTTGTTGTCTTTGTAATAATTCTCCGGGATTTCGATGGGCAGGTTTTTGCTGACATCACGTTTGTATTCACCGTCAAGAGTCACACGATCATATTCCGGATGTCCCATTACAAAGATCTTGCGGCCGCCGTCTGCCATTGCAAGGAAAAGCCCTGCTTCATCGGATTCAGCAAGCACTGTCAGCTCTTTACAGTTATGAATATCCTCGATGGGAACTTCCGTATGTCTGGAATGAGGTGCAAGGAACATATCGTCGAATCCGCGTACCAGCGGAATCTTACGGTTCATCACTTTATGCCAGAAAAGACCGAACATCTTCTTATCAAGTTTGCGTTTTTTCAGTCCATAGTGGTGGTAGAGTCCTGCCTGTGCAGCCCAGCACAGATAAATGGTGGAGGTAACATGGGTGTTTGTCCAGTCCATGATCTCTACCAGTTCCTTCCAGTAGTCTACCTCTTCGAATTCCATCTGCTCTACAGGAGCACCTGTGATGATCATTCCATCATATTTGTTATTTTTCAGTTCCGGAAATGTCTGATAAAATTTATTCAGATGACTCACAGATGTATTCTTCGCTTCATGGCTCTGTACTGCCATAAAGGTGACATCTACCTGCAGCGGCGTGTTGGAAAGGGAACGCAGAAGCTGAAGCTCTGTCTCCTCTTTCAGAGGCATCAGGTTCAAAATGAGGATCTGAATGGGGCGGATATCCTGATGGGATGCACGTGACTCATCCATCACGAAAATATTTTCTTTTTCCAAAATCTCTTTTACTGGCAGATCGCTCTGTATTTTAATTGGCATTATCTTATCTCCTGTTCTTATTATTTTATTGTTGTGCCATCTTCAGGAAATCTTCTTCAGAAAGGATCGGAATTCCCAGTTCTTTGGCTTTTTTATTCTTTGAAGAATTGGAAGTTGTGTCATTATTGATCAGGTAGTTCGTCTTCGATGTTACTGATCCGGTCACCTTGCCTCCCAGAGACTCAATAAATTCCTTTGCCTGTGCTCTGTTTGCAAAGTGCTCCACACTTCCTGTGATAACGAAATTCATGTTCCGGAAAATCTGCTCACCTGTCTTTTCTTCTTTCTTAACAGTCAGATGGCTCATCAGATGATCCAGTTTTCTGTTATTATCCTCGTCTGAAAAATAATCAGTCAGACTTCCGGCAATTACCGGTCCGATGGTATCAATAGAGCTGATCTCCTCTTTATCTGCATGGCGGATCTTCTCCAGATCATCATCAAAATGCCTGCAGATCACTTTTGCATTGGCAAGACCGATATTGGCGATTCCAAGGCTGTAGATCACCTTCGCAAGAGTAGTCTCCTTAGCTTTATCAAGGCTGGTCATCAGGTTCTCAAAGGATTTCTCCCCGAATCCGTCCATCTCCACGATCTCATCACGATGCTTTCCAATCTCAAAAATATCTCCGAAATCATGAATAAAGCCTCTTGCAATGAATTTCTCCAGTGTTGCTTCTGACAGTCCGTCAATGTTCATGGCATCCCTGCTTGCAAAAAGTGCAAAGGATTTGATCTTCTTTGCGGCACAGTCAGGATTTATACAGTAAAGTGCCTCCACATCATTTACCTTCTGTATCTGTGTTCCATGGCCACATGCAGGGCAGGTATCCGGAATTTCCAGTTTACTGCTGCGTGTGAGGTTTTCTGCAATCTGCGGAATGATCATATTTGCTTTATATACAGTGATCGTATCCCCGATACCAAGCTGCAATTCTTTTAGAATGCTCACATTGTGTACGCTGGCGCGGCTCACAGTGGTTCCCTCCAGCTCAACCGGTTCAAAAACAGCCACCGGATTGATCAGCCCTGTTCTTGACGGGCTCCATTCGATCTCCAGAAGATGGGTTTCTCTGATCTCATCTGCCCATTTGAATGCAAAAGCATTTCTGGGAAATTTCGCTGTTCTTCCAAGGGAATCTCCATATGCAATATCATCATAAAGAGCAACCAGTCCGTCTGACGGAAAATCATTCTCAGTGATCGCAGTTGAAAAATATTCCATGGCTTCATCCAGCGTTGAAGCTGTGACTGTCCTGTATTCCACTACATCAAATCCCTGTTCTTTCAGCCATTCAAACTGCCGGGCTCTTGAATTATGGAAATCAACCCCGTCGGCGCTTACCAGCGTAAATGCGTAGAAACGCACATTCCTGCGGGCTGTGATCTCATTGTTTAACTGGCGGACAGAACCGCTGCATAAGTTTCTCGGATTCTTGTATTTCGCATCAACGTCTTCTATGGATTCATTGATCCGTTCAAAGTCCGAATAGGTAATGATCGCTTCCCCACGCAACACCAGTCTTCCCTGATACGGGATTTTAAGAGGAACGTTCTTAAATACTCTGGCATTATTGGTGACAACCTCTCCTGTCACACCGTTTCCACGTGTAACTGCTTTGGCAAGTCCTCCATTCTCGTAGGTAAGAACGATCGTCAGTCCGTCCAGCTTCCATGACAGAAGCGTTTTGTGTTCCCCGATAAATTCCCTCAGAACTTCTCTGTCCTTAGTCTTGTCCAGAGACAGCATGGGGGATTCGTGTTCTTCTTTTGGAAGCTGGTCAACTGCCTCGTACCCTACGCTTACGGTTGGGCTGTTTGCCAGAACAGTGCCTGTTTCTTTCTCCAGAGCCTGAAGCTCGTCGTACATCTGATCGTACTCTCTGTTGCTTATGATCTCTGTATCCTGCTGGTAATACGCCTTTGCTGCCCTGTCCAGCTTTTGCACCAGCTCTTTCATTCGCATGATCGCTGCTGTTTCCATTCTGTTCTCCTGTTCTGATCACTGTTTCACTTGTGGAAGATTCCAGTAAATGGTTCAGTTCTTCCCACTCCTGTGCTGTGATCTCTCTGTATTCGCCTTCTCTGATCCCGTCCAGAGTCAGATTCATGATCCTGATCCTTTTCAGCTTCTGTACCTCATATCCCAGATACCGGCACATTCTGCGGATCTGCCGGTTCAGTCCCTGTGTCAGAATGATCCGAAAACTGCATTCTCCTGTCTGCACCACTCTGCATGATCTGGTCACCGTATCAAGAACAGGGACTCCCTTGCTCATCCTTCGGACAAATTCCCTGTCCACCGGCTTATTCACTGTCACAAAATATTCTTTCTCATGATAGTTTCCGGCGCGCATGATCTTATTGACCAGATCTCCTTCATTTGTCAGAAGGAGAAGGCCCTGTGATTCTTTATCCAGTCTGCCCACAGGATAAACACGCAGAGGATAATCCAGATAATCTGTTACCGTCGTCTCATCAAACTGCTGCTTTGTACTGCACACGATCCCTCTGGGTTTGTTAAAAAGAAGCAGTACTTTTTTTTCATTTTTATGGACAGGTATATTGTCTGCACAGACCTCATCTTCCAGGCTGACTTTCTGACCGCTTTCTGCTTTTTTTCCGTTTACCGTAATCCTTCCCTCTTCGATCATCCGGTCGGCTTCCCGTCTGGAGCATATGCCTGCCTCGCTTAAATATTTGTTTATTCTGATTTTTTCGTCCATTGCTCTATTATATAATTTTTTGTACATCTTATCAACGGTGAAATTTTGATGGAATTTTTCTGGAAATGTTACTGCTCATACACCACTATCCCGAGACATACAAGCCAAAATAATGCATCTTTTGTAATAAAATAAAAAACTTTACTTTTTTCGGTAATTATGATAATATAGACCTTGTATTAAATAAATTATATAAATCCTTTGAAAATCAGATTTTCAAGATACGCGCCTGTAGCTCAGTGGATAGAGCAGTGGTTTCCGGTACCATGTGCGGGGGTTCGAT
>OGRC01000067.1_pt1 | contig 87775 bp, 78 predicted proteins | sample 1553431 | NCBI WGS metagenome assembly OGRC01 (sample SAMEA2580064, study PRJEB22360) | human gut metagenome | biome: human gut; feature: human-associated habitat; material: faeces | place: Denmark | collected 2008/2010
CACCGGACCCTGCTCCGCCTGCCGGAGTACGTGGTGCCCGCCGCCCTGCTGGTGTTTGGCTACCCCACACAGCAACAGCAGGAGCGGGAAAAGCCCCGCCGCCGCGCCTTGGAGCACATCGTCCACGAGAACGCCTACCGCCGCATGGAGCCGGCCGAGCTGGAGGCTATGCTGGCCGACAACGCCGGAGCCCGGCCCTACGGTGCGTGGCTGGACGCCTTCTGCAAGCGCAAGTACAACTCCGATTTCTCCCGCGAGATGTCCCGCTCCATGGCCGAGTACCTCAAGCCCTTTCTGCCGTAAAAACGCCCGCTCCCGGTTTTGGCTGGAAACCGGGGGCGGGATTGCATTTTCCAGCCTGCTTCGGTAAAATGGAGCCGGTACCAGCCAACCGGGAGGAGAGATGCTTATGAGTCCAGCAGATGAAGCATGGGTGAAGGAACTTTATGAAGCCAATGCCCTCAAACTGTATAAGGTCGCTTTCCGCCGGCTGGGCGATAAAGACGAGGCTGAGAATGTCGTACAGGAGGCATTCTTATTGCTCCTGGCTCGGTTTGATACCGTAAGAGTTCATCCAAACCCCTCCGGGTGGCTGATGAAAGTCGTTCAAAACCTAATCCGCCATTCTATGGACAGGAACCAGAAGCAATCTAGCCATGAAATTTCCATAGAGGAACAAATCACTCAAATCAGCGCCCCTCCAAAACAGTTTTTTTCTCTGCGCGATATACTGCCGCCGGGCCTCACCCAGCGGGAACAGGATCTGTTGGTCTGGTTCTATGAGGAAGGGCTGTCCTACGGGGAGATTTCTGCACGGCTGAAGATTCCGATCCTGACCTGCCGGACTCAGATGTTCCGGGCAAAGCAACACTATAAAAAGCTGGCGGAAAAAGAAACAGATTTTTCAGAATTGATGTAATGTTTCTATCAGTCTTTCTGATATTCCTAAGAAGGAGGTGTCATGATGCCCGAGAAGAAACGAGCCCCACACCAGTCGGGCAGAGGGAAGGGCAACGTCTCTCAAATCCAAGGACATCTGTGCGACAAAACAGCGGACGAGCTGTTGACAGAGCTGGAAGCCAGGATGGATGAAATGACAGACCTTACCTATGATGAGGATGTGATTGACTCCTATCTGGCCGCCCTGGACAAAAAAGCTCCTCTCGAAAAAGATTTTGATGTGGAACGGTCATGGGAAAAGTTCCGTTCACAGCATGCGATTTTATTCGACGAGGACATTTTGCCCAAACCGGAGGTTCCCCAAAGAGGATCTCATGGATTCCGTTTCCGCAGAGCCTTCGCAAGAGTTGTCGTTGTTGCGGCCATCGTCGCCGTATTCACTATGTTTTGTGCACAGGCCGCTGGCATCGACGTGTTTGGTGCAATCGGGCGATGGACGGAGGAGACATTCCGCTTTGCTGCCCCGGCAGGCCCTGCAACTTCCGCGGTTTCCGCAGTTCCTGTTGACATTGATGGGGTTCTGATCTACGAAGTGGAGCAATACCCCACGCTTCAGGATGCTTTTGACGCCCACTCCATTTCTGAACCGCTGGCCCCGTCCTGGATTCCGGAGGGGTATGTGCTGGACTATGTGGAGGCCAGCCCTTCAACCGGACAGGTCGTATTCACTGCCTCCTACAGCAGCGGTCAGAGCATCCTGAACCTTACGTATTCCTATCGAATGGACGGCACCTTTTCCTCATCCATCTTTGAAAAAGATGGTTCCTCTGTGATCGAGTACACCAAAAACGGCATTGTCCACTACATCATGTCGAATGTGAATGTACGGGTGGCTGCCTGGGTGAACGGTACCTGTGAGTGCTCTATTACGGGACCGTTGACCGAACAGGAAATGATCACAAAGCAAATTAGCGATAGGGACACCCTCAAAAACACAATAAAATTTGCACAGACAAGCTGCTGTTAAGTTGAGGGATTTGATTAAAAAACTGCATAAATACGCCATTTCAAGGCGTTGTCATAAGAAAAGGTGTTGCTTTCGGGCAATGCCTTTTCTTGTGCCCTCTTAGAGCAGATTGGTGTGGAGGAGGTGTGAAAAATGCCAGAACCCGCCATGCTGGACTACTTCTACGGTGATGAAGCGGAACAGTACACATTTTACCGGATACCAAAGGTGCTGTTCACAGACCCGGCTTATCGGCGTATTTCTTCCGACGCTAAAATCCTTTATGGTCTTATGCTCGACCGTATGGGGCTGTCAGTTCGGAATGGCTGGCTGGACGATTGCCAACGGGTATTCATTTACTTTACACTGGAGGACGCCCTGGAGTATTTATACTGCGGGCATACGAAGGCGGTATCGCTGTTTGCCGAACTGGATAAGGGCGGACTGATTGAGCGTAAAAAGCAGGGTCAGGGAAAACCCACCAAAATCTATGTGAAGAACTTTGTTCGGAAAGCGGAAGTCTTGACTTCCGAAAAACGGAAGTCTAAAGTTCCGCAAACTGGAAGTCAAGACTTCCGGAAAACGTACTCTAATAATACTGATATAAATAATACTGAGTTGAATGATACTGATCCATCTATCTATCCGGACAGGGGGCTGCCGGAAGATAGACCGCCTGCGGCGGCTGATACGATGGATACGATGGGTGCTTACCGAGAAATCATAAAAGAGAATATCGAATATGGCATTATGCGGGAACGGCTTGGATACAATGCCGATCTGCTGGATGATATTCTGGACATTATGGTGGACACGGTTTGCAGTTCCAAACGCATGATTCGCATAGGCGGCGAGGATTACCCACGAGAAATTGTAAAGAACCGGCTTCTCAAAATCAATTCGGAGCATATCGGGTATGTGGTGGACAGCTTGAAAGAGAACACCACGAAAGTCCGAAACATACGGGCTTATCTGCTGACCTCACTCTATAATGCCCCCACAACCATGAACAGTTATTACACAGCTTTGGTCAACCATGACCTTTACGGCGGTGGATAACTGTTTTTTTCATACTCACATTTGGGCGGCTGCGCCGGTTTCCAGTCAGCCCCCTTGATTACCATACCTGCAAATGAACGGCACTGTGTCAAGAACGCACACGGTGTGCGTTCATATCATTCTTGACATGGGGCTGCTTCTTTTGCTACCGGCATTGCCGGAGAAAGGAGTTATCCATGAAAAAGCCTTTTGCCTACGTTACGGCGGTCTGGAAAGGCGGCGAGTTCACAGTAATCGACCAGGCGACTGTTTACTGCCGAAAAGTTTATGAAGCAGGATTCACACCGCTTTGCCCGGTTCTGTATCTTCCTCACTTCCTTCGTGACAGTGTTCCTGCCGAGCATAAGGACGGGATTGACATCGGCAGGGAGTTCCTGCGCCGCAGCCGTGTCCTTATCGTCTGCGGGGATGAGATCGACGAAACGGTCAAGAATGATATTGCTATGGCACAGCGTCTGGGGATTACCGCCACTACTCTGGAGGGTATCTTGAAAATTCGCTCTCAGGGAGAAAATGAGGTGGGTGCCTGATGACTGCATATCCACACCGATTCCTGCGCTGTCTGCTCCATCATCTGGAGATTCCGCCTTAAAATCTGCTCCTTTCAGCATTCCTGCCAGAGAAGGGAGTGATGAGATATGCAGGAAGAAGTTGAAAATAAATCGGTTGCCCTGAGTATCAAGACAACCAAGCTGACAGCCAACCTGCTGAAAGCGGCTATTCTGAAAGCCCTTGCCGAGATGGAGAAAACACAGAGAAATCCCAAGGTCTATAAGGGAAAACAGAGTGTGAAACATCTTGTCCGGCAGGGTGCCGGTGTCAGCAACATCGAAGTCACAGACGGCAATATCAAGTCCTTTGAGCGTGTCGCCCGGAAATACGGGATTGATTTTGCTCTGAAAAAAGACAGTTCTTCCAGCCCGCCCCGGTATCTGGTCTTTTTCAAAAGCAAGGACGCCGACGCATTGACTGCCGCCTTTCAGGAGTATTCCGGCAAGGTAGTCAAGAAGCAGGAAAAGGAAAAGCCGTCTATCAAGAAGCAGCTTGCCAAATTGCAGGAAGCGGTTAAGGACATGGCAAAGTCCCTCTCCCGGAACAAACATCAGGAGGTGGACAGATGAAGAAGTTGCCAAAAATCAATACAGCCAAGCTGTTAAAAGCGGCTCTGCCGTATATCTTCATCGGGCTTGTGGCTACCAAGCTGGGGCAGGCTTACCGCATGGTGCCGGAGGGCGATGTGCTGGATAAGGCACTGGGAGCGTTCCTTAACATCGGAACTGCCTTTCAGAATCCCCTTCCCAGTTTCCACCCCTTTGATTTGATGGTGGGGGCTGCCTGCGGTGTCCTCATTTGGTTCATTGTCTACCAGAAAGCCAAGAACGCCAGAAAATACCGCCGAGGTGCGGAGTATGGCACAGCCCGATGGGGAAATGCCAAAGACATTGAACCGTTCATTGACCCGGATTTTTCCCAGAACATTCTGCTGTCCGATACGGAACGGCTGACGCTGGGAAAGATTGCAGACCCGGAGAAACGAAATGTCAACTTGAACGTACTTGTGATTGGTGGTAGCGGCTCAGGTAAGACCAGATACCACATCAAGCCAAATCTCCTCCAGATGAATGCCAGCTACGTTTGCTCCGATCCGAAAGGAACTGTCATCGAGGAAGTTGGACGGGCGATGATACGGGGCGGGTATAAAATTAAGGTTCTGAATACCATTGATTTTTCCTGCTCCATGCACTACAACCCATTCGTGTATCTTCACTCGGAAACAGACATTCTGACATTGGTTACGGTTATCATGACCAACACCCAGGGAGAAGCCAAAGGCGGCGACGACTTCTGGCAGAAAGCGGAAGCTCTGCTGTATCAGGCGCTGATCGCTTATATCTACTACGAAGCCCCAGCCGAAGAAAAAAACATGAACACTCTGCTGGATATGCTCAATGCCTGTGAGTGCAGGGAAGATGACGAGAACTTCAAGTCAGCGGTTGACCTGCTCTTTGAACAGCTTGAAAACAGGAATCCCGACCACTTTGCTGTCAGACAGTATAAAAAATTCAAGATGGCAGCGGGCAAGACCTTAAAGTCGATTTTGATTTCCTGTGGTGCCAGATTGGCTCCATTTGATATTGCCGCTGTCCGGGAAATGATGTCCTATGATGAATTACAGCTTGAAAAGCTGGGCGACGAAAAAAGTGCCCTGTTTGCGGTGGTATCCGATACCGACCCGACCTTTAACTTTATCAGTGCCATGATGTACTCGCAGATGTTCAACGTCCTCTGCGACCGGGCGCTGAAAGTGTACCACGGCAGGCTGCCGATTCATGTGACCTGCCTCTTTGATGAATTTGCAAACCAGAAAATCCCCAACTGGGAGCATTTGGTCAGCGTGATCCGTTCCCGTAATATTTCCGCACATATTGTCCTGCAAACCTATTCCCAGCTCAAGGGAATGTATAAAGACAATGCGGAAACAGTTGCAGGCTGCTGTTCGACCATGCTCTTTCTGGGTGGAAAGGAGGAAAGCAGTTTGAAGATGGTGTCCGGGCTTCTGGGCAAGGAAACCATCGACACAATGAATGAAAGTGATTCCCGTGGTGCCCAGCGTACCTACGGTCTGAACTATCAGAAGCTGGGCAAGGAATTGATGAGCGTGGACGAACTGGCGGTTATGCCGTCCAGCCGCTGTATCGTACAGGTGCAGGGCGTTCGCCCCTTCTACTCCAAGAAGTTTGATCTGACAAAGCATTCGCAGTACAAATATACTGCGGACGCCAACCCCAAGTATGCCTTTGATGTGAAGGCGTATCTTGCACACCGGCTGAAAACAAAGCCGGACGATGAATTTGAAGTTTATGACTTAGGAGAAGTCACGCAGTCGGAACCGGCTGCCTAAAGGCTCCACCGAACCCCTTTGCCGGGGAATTTTCGGTGGAGCCTTATTTTTTTGCCCAAAACCGGAATTGCCCCAAAGGAGGAAACGAAAATGGACTTTTATCACGATGCTGTCCGGGTACTGGAAACGCTGGCAAAGGCACTGAGCGGAGCCTTTGGTTCTGACTGGAGGTGCGAGAAACGCAGAACCAACGCCCCGGCACTTTCTGTGGGCGGCTGGTATGCCGCAGGCGGTGCAGTGCTTCTGCGTAACAGGAAACATATCCGCCCGCCCATCCGTGCCCAGCCTGTCGGAACGCACTTCCAAACCACGAAACCAAACCAACTACAACAAACTTTTTCTTAAAATCAGGAGGAATATATTATGGATTTCTTTAACTCTGCTGTAACTACAATGTCTACTCTGGTAACTGCTCTTGGCGGCGGTCTTGGTGTGTGGGGCGTCATCAACCTCATGGAAGGATACGGAGCCGACAACCCTGCGTCCAAAAGCCAGGGTGTCAAGCAGTTGATGGCGGGCGGCGGTGTCATGCTGCTGGGTCTGAAGGTCGTGCCTCTGCTGTCCAGCCTGATTACCGTCTAAGCGGCACGGGTAAGCGCCTATGCAAAGCATAATCGACGCCATTGAACAGTGGCTGAAAGACTTCTTAATTGGAGCCATCACTGGCAATCTGTCGAATATGTTTAGCGATGTGAATAACAAGGTCGCCACGATAGCAACCGAAGTTGGAAAGACGCCGGAGTCCTGGAACTCCGACGTTTTTTCCATCATCCTCACGCTGTCAAGAAACGTGGTTGTACCCATAGCAGGGCTTGTCATAGCCGCTGTCCTGACCTACGAACTGATCAGCATGATTGTAGACAAGAACAATATGCACGATATTGACACCTTCATGTTTTTCAAATGGACGTTCAAGTCAGCGGCAGCGGCTATCATCGTTAATCATACCTTTGATTTCATCATCGCCATTTTTCAAGTGGCGCAGACCATGGTACAACAAAGCGCCGGGGTCATAGATACCAATGCGAGTATCGACATTTCCTCGGCTCTTGCGGATATTACCACCCAGCTCCAGGCAATGGGGCTGGGTGATCTGTTCGCCCTCATGCTGGAAACGTGGATTGTTTCCTTTGCCATGAAAGCCATGGGGCTTTGTATCACGGTCATTCTGTATGGAAGAATGATAGAAATCTACATCTATGCCAGTGTCGGCCCGGTGCCCTTTGCCACATTTATGAACCACGAATGGGGCAGCATCGGCACGAACTATGTGCGGGGACTTGCGGCTCTGGGGCTGCAAGGATTTTTAATCATGATCTGCGTCGGCATTTATGCCGTTCTGGTCAATGCACTTTCCCTGGGCGGGGATTTGCACGCCGCTGTCTGGAGCTGCGCCGCTTATACCGTGCTGCTTTGTTTCAGCCTGTTCAAGACCGGCTCCGTAGCGAAAAGTATCCTGAACGCCCATTAAATTACCGAAAGGAGGTTTCGCATTGGCTTATGTATTCATTACCAAAGACTTGACAGAGGTCAAGGACAAGGTTGCCTTTGGTCTGACCAAGCGGCAGATTCTGTGTTTCTCGCTGGCGGGTGTATGTGGGGTAGGTTCCTATTTCCTGTTCCGCAATACCCTTGGCAGCGACCTTGCCCTGCTTCTTCTGATTGCTCTGGCAGCGCCTTTCATGCTGTTCGGGCTGTATGAGAAGAACGGTCAGCCTTTGGAGAAAATTCTGATAAATATGATCCGGGTGCGGTTCCTTGTCCCAGCGGCAAGACCCTACCGGACGCAAAACCGATTTGCCGCCTTGGAGCGGCAGGAACGTTTCAATAAGGAGGTTGAAAAACTTGTTTCCATTCCGAACAAAACCACCGGCAAGGACAGCCGTGGGCTGGGAACATCTCGTGATCCGGCCAGACACCAAGCTGTCGCCCGCAGACCGCAGGCGGGTAGAAAAAGCCATAAGACGGGCAAAAAAGGAAGGTAAGATTGCCCGCACCGCCCAGCAGACCATTCCCTATGAAGAAATGTATCAGGACGGTATCTGCCACATCCAGAACCAGCTTTACAGCAAAAGCGTCTGCTGTGAGGACATCAATTACAAAGAAGCGTCTGATGATGAAAAGGCGGTTCTGTTTGAACTCTACTGTAAACTGGTCAATTACTTCGGCTCGTCCGTGGGCTTTGAACTTTCTGTTATCTGCTATCCGGCGGATATGGAGGAATACAGAAAGCTGCTGGCAATTAAAGCCCAAGGCGACCAGCACGATGTGATCCGCAAAGAATACAGCGATATGCTGGTGCGTCAGGTTTCCAAAAGCCGCTATGAGCGCCGTATCTGCCTGACCTACACCATTGAAGCGGACACCATCAAACAGGCTCGCTCCCGTCTTTCCCAGATTGAGGGCGACGTCATCAACCGTTTCCGGGCTTTGAACGTAGAAACAAAACCGATGGACGGTTATGAAAGGCTGTCGGTATTCCACAAATGCCTGCATCTGGAGGAGCCGAGAAAGTTCCGGTTCAACTGGGATTCCCTCAACCAAACCGGGCTTTCCAGCAAAGACTATATTGCGCCCAGTTCTTTCTTCTTTAAGGACGGGCGATACTTCCGCACAGGGGCGACCTTTGGTGCGGTTTCTTTTTTGCAGATACGGGCAACCAAGATTTACGATACCCTGTTGGATGACCTTCTGAATCTGGAAGGCAGTCAGATCGTCAGTATCCACGCCAAAGCCCTCGACCAGAATGCCGCCCTTAAAATGGTCAAACGGAAACTCAGCGATTTGGACAAGGCAAAAATTGATGAACAGAAACGGGCGGTTCGCTCCGGTTTTGACATGGATATTCTGCCGCCCGACCTTGTGACGTTCGGTAAGGAAGCCCAGAAACTTCTGGAAGCGTTGCAGAGCCAGGATGAGAAAATGTTCCTTGTGACCATCCTCATTTCCCATGCGGCAGCCAACCGCCAGAAGCTGGAGAATCTGATTTACTCCGCCAACGGTATCGCCAACACCCATAACTGCGACCTCATCCGTCTGGACTACCAGCAGGAACAGGGATTTATGTCCGCACTTCCCATCGGTATCAATCAGGTGGAAATCCAGCGTGGGCTTACCACCAGCGGGACGGCAATCTTTTTGCCGTTCCGTGCCTGCGAAGTGTTTCAGCCGGGTGGTGTCTACTATGGGCTGAACGCCACCACCAACCGCATGATACTGGCAGACCGAAAGACGCTAAAGTGTCCCAACGGAATCGTGCTGGGCACTCCCGGCAGCGGTAAGTCCTTTAGCTGCAAACGAGAAGCAACCGACGTGTATTTGCATACTGCTGATGACCTGATTTTCCTTGACCCGGAACATGAATATTCTTCCCTTGCCGAGCAGCTTGACGGTCAGATCATCCGGCTTGCCCCGGACAGTGACGATTACATCAACCCTCTGGACGTGGACTTAGCCACAGATACCGGCGAAAACCCGCTTCTGATGAAAGCGGACTTTATAATGTCTTTCTGTGAATTGATTTTGTCTGCTTCACAGGGCGGCTTGAAGCCCATTGAAAAGTCCGTTATTGACCGCTGTATTCCGAAAATTTATCGGGAGTACATCAAAGACCCCAGACCGGAGAATATGCCGATTCTGGGCGACTTGTACCGATGCCTGCGGGAACAGGAGGAAAATCAGGCACAGGAACTTGCCACAGCGCTGGAACTGTATGTAACGGGTTCTCTTTCCTATCTGAACCACAGAACCAACGTCAATATCAATAACCGTGTGGTTTGTTTTGACATCAGCGGTCTGGGACAAAACCTGAAAAAGCCCGGTATGCTGACGGTGCAGAATAATATCTGGCAGAGAACTACCGTCAACCGCTATGCCGGAAAGACCACCCGCATTTTCTTAGATGAGTTTCACTTGCTCCTGAAGGAGCCGCAGACGGCGGCTTATACAGCAGAAATATACAAACGTTTCCGAAAATGGAATGGAATCCCGACTGCTTTGACACAAAACGTCAAAGACCTTTTGGACAGCCCGGAGATTGAGAACATTCTGGAAAACAGCGACTTTATCCTCATGCTCAATCAAGCTGCCAGCGACCGCCAGATTCTTGCCCAGCGTCTGGGTATCTCTCCGCAGGAGCTGACCCATATCACAAACAGCGGTGCCGGAGAAGGACTGCTGTTCTTTGGCGACAAGATCATTCCGTTTGTGGATAAATTCCCGACCAATACCCGGCTTTACAAAGTAATGACCACCAAGCCTGCGGATTTGGCAGCATAAGGAGGACTGCCGCATGAAGAAAAAAGCAAATATCTATGACAGCGATGACGCCCAGCGCAGTAAACGCCTGTCCTTTACCCCGGAGGAACGTGCCGCTTATGCCCAGCAGAAAGCGGAGGTGTTAGGTCAGAAACTGGAGCAGGCGGAAAAGAAAATCCCCAAGAAGAAAAAAGTACGCCTGCAAAAAGAGTTTGACCCGCAAAAAAGCCGGATGAAGCATACCCTTCGCTTTGAGGAAGTGGAGAAAAAGCGTGGCACGGAGCCGTTGCCGAAAAAGGCGGGCAGGCGTATGGTGCAGACTGCCAGCGCCGCCGCCCACTCCAAATTGTATCAGGTGGAGGAAGAAAACGTCGGCACAAAAGCTGCCCATCGTACTGAACTTACCGGAGAAGCGGCTGCAACCATGGCGGCTCATGCTGCCCGTGTCCATCATCAGAACGCACCTTATAAAAAGGTGGAAAAATTACAGCGTCAGCTTAATCAGGCAAATGTGAATGCCACCTACCGTGCCGCTGTCCGGGATAACCCGGAATTACAGACCAGCCATGTGAAGCGGTTCGTTCAGAAACAGCGTATCAAACGCCAGTATGCCAAGGAATACCGCAAAGCCCAGAAAGCCGGAAGCAAAGGTTCCGCAGCGGCAAAGAAAGCGAAAGATGCGGTCAGCAGTACCGGGCAGGCGGTTATCACTGCCATTAAAAATCATAAGGGTGGTCTGGTTGTGATCGTGGCGCTGGTACTGCTGGTTATCATGGTATTTTCCTCTCTTTCGTCCTGTTCCGTGATGATGGAGGGAGCCATGGGTTCCATCCTGGGCACTTCCTATACTTCGGAAGACCCGGACATTCTTCAGACAGAAAGCAACTACACCGCTTTGGAATCGGAGCTTCGGAATGAACTGGCAAACATCGAAAATACTTATTCCGGTTATGACGAGTACCGCTATGACGTGGACAACATCGGGCACAACCCCAACGAACTGATTTCTTACCTGACTGCCAAGTTTGACGCATTTACCCCGGAACAGGTGCAGGCGGAACTGGAAGCGATTTTTGAGAAGCAGTACAGTCTTACCACCCGTGCAGAAACAGAAATTCGCTACCGCACCGAAACCCGAACCGGCACCACCACAAGCACTGACCCTGTGACCGGGGAAACCACCACCGAGGAGTACACCTATGAAGTGGAGGTTCCGTATGAGTACCATATCCTCTATGTGACCCTTAGAAATAAGGGCTTTGGCACAGTTGCGGTGGAGGGTTTGACGGAGGACGAAAAGACCCAGTATGCCGCTACGCTTTCCATGAAAGGTAATAAGCCGTATCTGTTCGGGGATGACATTTATGCCAATGAAAGCCCCGGCGAGGATTATGACATTCCCGGAGAAGCACTGGCAGACCCGGATTTTGCTGCCCTTATTACAGAAGCAGAGAGATATCTGGGATTTCCCTATGTCTGGGGCGGCTCCAGTCCAAGCACCAGCTTTGATTGCAGCGGTTTTGTCTGTTACGTTTATACCCATAGCGGCGTCCATAACCTGCCCCGTACCACGGCGCAGGGCATTTATAACCAGTGCGCCCGCATTTCTCCATCGGAAGCAAAACCGGGAGACATTATCTTTTTTACCGGCACTTACGATTCTCCGGGGCCTGTCAGCCATGTGGGAATCTACGTCGGCAACAATATGATGATTCACTGCGGCTCCCCGATCCAGTACGCACGGACTGACAGCAGTTACTGGACACAGCACTTTTACGCTTTCGGGCGTTTGAATTAAAGGAGGTAGTATCACTTGAATAACAAATTACAGAAGGTCATTGCAGAGATTGAAAAGGTCAAAACCAAGATTTCTGCCCAGCAGACCCATTTACGGGAGCTGGAACAGCAAAAAACAGAACTGGAAAACACAGAAATTGTCGGCATGGTTCGTGGGCTGGATGTAGCCCCGGAAGAACTTGCCGCATTTATCAAGGCGTTCCGCAGCTCCACTGCCGGGACGCCTGATTTTATGGAAAAGAAGGAGGACGATGAAAATGAATATGAAGAAGCGTAAGCGTTTGGTGGGCACAGTTTGTCTGATGTTGTCCATGCTCTTACTTACCGTGCCCCTGCTGGGGATGGCGGCGCTGCCTGTTTCAGCAGAAACGGAGGAACTGCCGGAGTGTATCTGTGACACAAAATGCACCACGGAAGTGCCGAATCAGGCGTGTCCGGTGTGTAAAGACCATGCGGAAAACTGTACCGGGCAGGAGTCGGAACCGGATAACCTTCCCTGTCTTTGTGAAAAGCAATGCACAAAGGAGGATCACAATACCCAGTGTCCTGCCTGTGCCACCGCACTTGATTATTGTACCGCTCCTCCCATAGAAGAACCGGCAGCCTGCATTTGCACGGATCGGTGCCAGGACGGTGCTGTGAACCCGGACTGCACCCTTTGCCAGTCTGACCTTTCCCAGTGTGTCGGTAAGGAGCCGGAGCCGCCTACGGAACCAGAACAGCCTACTGACCCCGAACAGCCTACGGAGCCGGAACAGCCCACGGAGCCAGAACAGCCCACAGAACCCAAGGTATGTACCTGCACGAAGAAATGTGTGGATGGCGCAGTCAATACCGATTGCCCGCTCTGTAAGGATGACCTTACCCAGTGTGCAGGCAGGGAGCCGGAAGTTATTGAACCCAAGTTTACCATTTCCATCATGGAGCCTGACGGCTGGTACACCAAAAAGGCGGATGTGAAAATCCGTATTAAGGATGTAAACGGAACCGGTTGGGAAACGGTGGAAGCCAAAATCAACAGCGGCGGCAGTTGGATGGATTTAACGGATTCTCTTGTGGATACGGATAAGGTGTTTCTGGAAATTTCCGAAAACTGTACGGTCTATGTGACGGTTACGGACAAGAATGGAAAATCTCATACGAAGAATCGCTATGTGGAAGTTTTTGACCGGGAAGCCCCTACTGTCCGTGCAGGGATTGAGGGCAAGCTGCTTTATGTGGAAGCAAACGATGACCTTTCCGGCGTGGATAAAATTTATGTCTGCGGCAATTCCTTTTCCGAACTGACCAACGGTACGCTGGACATTCGTCTGGAGGATTATGCAGATAACTACGAAAAGATTACCATTCAGGCGATAGACCATGCAGGCAATAAAAGCCGTATGACCCAGCTTTCCAACCCTTATTATGAGGAGCCGGAAAAAGACAATGATAAGCCTTCCGGTTCCGGCACCAATACTCCTGTCACCCAGATACCGCCAACCCAGACGAATCCCGGCACAGGTACTACCCAGACACCGGCAGGCTCCGTCAGCACGGGTACTTCCGGCGGGCAGACTGCAAAACCTACGGGAAATGGCAGCACTATTTCCAAAACTGAGGAAACCGAAAAAGACCCGTCTGCGGTAAAACCTGTGGAGGACACAGAAAAGGAATCCAACCCGTTTACCCCAGAGGGAACCGGTACAGTGGTGGATAATGCCACCGGCAGCGATGACAAGGAATTTTACACCATTTCCACCCCGGACGAAAATATCTTTTATCTGGTCATTGACAAACAGCGTGACGGCAACAACGTGTATTTCTTAAATGCTGTAACAGAGAGCGATCTTGCGGCACTGGCACAAAAAGATGCTGTAACCCAGCCCGTTGCCCCTGTGGAGCCGGAGCAGACTACGCCACAGGAACCGGAAGAATCTACGGAACCCGAACAACCGATTGAGGAACCCGAACAGCCTGCCAAGAAAAGCAACAGCACGATGTTGATTGTCCTTATCGTGGCACTGGCGGCTGGCGGTATCGGCTACTACTTCAAGGTCTATAAGCCGAAGCATGAGCTTGACGATGCCGAGGACATCGACGATTTTGAGTTCGAGGGCCCGGAGGAGCCTGCGGTAAATGAGGATGAGATTTCCCAAGAGGAAGTTACGGAGGAAGATGTTCTGACTGAGGAGGAAGAAGCCGAACAGCGCAGGCTTTACGAGCAGGACATGGACGACGTACCGATTGAGGGCGACGATGACCTTGTTTTCTGATAACCCCAAGCTGGAACAGATGATGAGGCAGAAACCTACCGGGCGGCAGGTGCTGGAAGCAACCCCGGCACCTGCCCCTGATTCCCCCTGCTATCAGTGTAGTTATGGCAGGGGGCGGCGCTGTGTGGGGTTTTGCTACAAGGAGCTTATGAATGGAAGGAGGAAAACTGCATGAAATTAGTGATTGCAGAAAAGCCCAGCGTTGCCCAGAGCCTTGCGGCGGTGCTGGGAGCAAAGGAACGTGGGCAGGGATATTTACAGGGAAACGGCTACATTGTGAGCTGGTGCATCGGTCATCTGATTGGACTTGCTGCTGCGGACAGCTATGACGCCAAATATTCCAAGTGGTGCTATGAGGATTTACCGATTATTCCGAAGCATTGGAAATATACGGTTGCCCCGGACAAAAAGGAACAATATGAAGTGCTGGTATCGTTGATGAACCGCACGGACGTGGAAAGCCTTGTGTGTGCCACCGATGCCGGACGGGAGGGCGAACTGATTTTCCGACTGGTCTATGACCATGCCGGGTGTAAGAAACCTTTTGAGCGTCTGTGGATCAGCAGTATGGAGGATACCGCTGTCCGTGAGGGCTTTCAGACACTTCGCCCCGGCTCGGACTATGACAGGCTGTATGAAGCTGCCCTTTGCAGAGCCAAGGCAGATTGGCTGGTAGGGATTACCGGAACCCGGCTGTTTTCCACCTTGTACCGGAAAACCTTAAACATCGGCAGAGTTATGACCCCGACCCTCGCATTGGTGGTAGATCGGGAAGCTGCCATTTCTGAGTTTAAGAAAGAAAAGTTCTACACCGTGGTTTTGAACTGCGGGAAATTCACTGCTTCCAGTGACCGTTGTGAAAATCGCAAAGCCGCCGACCATCTGACAGCCGCCTGCAGCACGCAGGCGGCTGTTGTCAGGCAGGTGGAGAAAAAGCAGAAATCAACCCAGCCGCCCAAACTCTATGACCTGACTTCCCTCCAGCGTGATGGGAACCGGCTCTTTGGCTATACCGCCCAGCAGGTTTTAGATTATGCCCAGGCACTGTATGAAAAGAAGCTTCTGACTTATCCCCGTACCGATTCCAACTATCTGACGGAGGATATGAAAGAAACCATTCCCGGACTGTGCGATATGGCAGCGTCCATGGTGTCATTTGCAGTTCCGGCTTTTGAACGGGATATTTCCCGTGTCATTGATAACAGCAAGGTCAGCGACCACCATGCGCTGCTCCCCACCAGACAGGCCGCAGGTGCAGACCTTGTTTCCCTGCCTGCCGGGGAACGCAATATTTTAACGCTGGTCATGGCACGGCTTCTTACCGCTGTTGCGCCAAAGCACATCTATGAGGACACTTCCGCTGTGCTGGAGTGCGGCGGCACCTCTTTTACCGCCAAAGGGCGTGTTATTACTTCTGCCGGATTCAAGGAATTGGAGCAGGCATTCTTCTCCACGCTGAAGAAGAAACCGGAGGACGATACCAAAGAGGACGCTGTGGCACTTCCGCCCCTTACAGATGGGCAGACCTTTGAAAAAGTAAAGGCTTCTACCAAAGAGGGAACCACCAGCCCGCCCAAACACTTTACGGAAGATCTGCTTCTGTCAGCCATGGAACACGCCAGTGCAGCGGAATTTGCAGAGATTGGCGACGTGGAGCGCACCGGGCTTGGAACGCCTGCCACCCGTGCTGGAGTGCTGGAAAAGCTGGTGCGTGGCGGTTTTCTGGAACGCAAAGGCAGACTGCTTCTGCCCACGAAAAAGGGCTTTAATCTGATTGTGGTATTGCCAGACACCATGAAGTCGGCACACCTGACTGCCCAGTGGGAAGCGGAGCTAAAAGCTGTGGAGCGTGGCGAACAGGCTTCTGCGGTCTTTCTTGAGGGTATTGAAAAACTCATATCTGATCTGGTTGCCCAGTACCATGCTGTTTCAGCGGATACTTCCCTGTTTCAGCAAAGAGAAGTCATTGGTAAGTGCCCACGCTGCGGCTCCGATGTGCTGGAGGGCAAGAAGAATTTTTACTGTTCCAACCGGGAGTGCCAGTTTGCCATGTGGAAGGATGACCGCTTTTTTACTTCCAAACACAAGGAACTGACGAAACCCATGGCGGCAGCGCTGCTCAAGAATGGACGTATCAAGATGAAAGGGCTGTTCAGCGAGAAAAAAGGCGTCCTCTATGACGCTGTGGTGGTGCTGGCAGATACCGGCGACAAATATGTGAACTACAAACTTGAACTGCCGCCCCGCCAGAATAAGAATGGAAAGGAGTAAGCTATGGCTGATGGAAAGAACAATCAGACCCTTATGGGCATACCGGAAGAACTGCACCAGTTGGCAGTGGCACTTGACGAGTTTGCCGAGGGGTATGATACCTATGAATATCGGGATAACATCGAAGATAAGGAAGGACACATCCTCTCTCTGGAACGGTCTTTGACGGAACAGGACACAGACAGTATCCGTGGCTATCTGCTGGATTTTGCTAATGGAGATAGAGGTACGGAAGGATTTGCAGACGCAGAAATGCTGTTGAAGCAGATGGACGCATTGATTCCCCAAAAGCCCGGTACCGTATTGAATCTGTACGGTTCTATGGGTTTTGACTATAACATGATTCGGATTACCAACATGGAGCCGGAACAGGTAAAGGCAGTTTTGGAAGAAATGATTGCCACGATTCCGGAAGAACAGATTGATAACGTGGAAGCCTATTTGGAGCAGGCAGGCGCTCATATCGAGCAGATCGGCGGAAGTTACAATGATTTTTCCCCGCATTTCCCCGTCATGCTGGAATATGACTTTGACGCAAATCAGGTCTATGTCCCTGCCGCCGAACCGGAACTGGGCACCTTTACCATCTATCAGCTTAAATCCGGCGAGGAACTGCATTACCACCGTTTTGAACCGTTGGAACGGTTAGAGCGCTTCGGGCTTTTTGTAGACCCGGACAATTATGAAAAGGTCTATACCGCCGATGTGCCGGAGGATGGCAGTATCATGATGAAGCTGGAGAACATCTACAAAACCTTTAATCTCCATCGCCCGGAGGACTTCAAGGGGCACAGCCTTTCCGTGTCGGATGTTGTGGTGCTTCATCAGGAGGGAAAAGATACCGCCTTCTATGTGGATTCCATCGGCTTTGAGGAAGTGCCTGCCTTTTTCAAACAGGAACCGGACAGATTCCGTTATTACATTACAGAGGATTCCGTACAGCGTGGCACCTATCCGTATGTGGATGAAACAGCCTTGAAACGTTTTACCAGTCAGCTTCATAAATATGAACAGGGCACGATCAGCGCCTATGGCTATCTGGAATACAGTAAACCCTTAACTGAGGAACAGATAAAGGACTATGCCCTCACGCCTTCTCCCCAGAATCATCTGGAAACCGTGGAAAAGACGGAGGAACAGAACTATAACCAGATTGACGGGATTTTGAACAACCTGCCTGCGGACGAAGCCGCCATTTCCATTGATGGCGGTTCCCTCTATCTGGCTGTCCAGACCTGTGACAGCGGCTATGATTACACCTTTTTTAATCAGGAGTTTGAAGAACTGGACGGAGGACAGCTTGACAACCCGGAGTTTTCTATGGCGCAGGCAATTTATGAACTGCTTTCAGATGAAGGCTGGGAACAGGCTAAACTGGAAGCCACGGATTATGATACCCTGATGGAACGGTCGGAAGCTGCCGAGCGTGACAAGCGGATTTGTATGCAGGCAACGGCGTATGCTCAGGAAGTGCTTTTTGACGCTGGTCTTGAAGATGATATTACCATTACGGGAGCAAAAGTTTATGTCAGTCCCTTTGTCGATTCTGACAAGCCGGATTATGACGTACTGCTGGAGTATGAGGGCGATATTCGGGAGGATGATTTTTTCAATCTGCTCCATGAGCAGACCTGTATGATTGACGGAAAAACTGTGGACTTTAACCCTATTACTCCGGCAAAATCCGGCAACATCAAAGAATACCTTGCCGCTTTGGAACAGCAGGCAGAACAGGAAACCATACCTGCCAAGGAGAATGAAATCCTTCGGGTGGTTCCTGTGGGCAGGTTTGAACGTTACATTGAACCCAGCGAAATTACCCAGGATCAATATATCATAAAAGGCGGTATTCTGCTTTCGCCCTGTGCTTCTAACCCGGATTTTTATGAGTCCACCAACCGTGCCTTGAATGGCAGATATATTGACGCTCAGATTTATGAGGTGGCACAGCGGAGTAAAAAAGGAAATCCCACTGCTTTCCGCAAGGCACAGGACGCTCCGGTAGAAAATCCGCTGGAGCCTGTGGGTAAGGAAATCGGGATTATCAAGGCTGGCGGGATACCCTGCGGTCTGGTGTTTCAGCATGAGATGGAAGGCTTTGAACTGCAAGATCACACCATTCTGCTTCAGAAGGAACGGGACGCCCACGGGAATTATTACAGCGGGCTGAGTTTTGATGGAATGATGGTAAAGATGCCCCAGATGTATGCTGCGGTCACAGATGAGCATGGAAAAGTGACTGCTTTTCGCCGGATGCGGGAAAAGGACTTTTCCAGACAGAAGCCCCAGGAGACAGAAAAAAAGCCGTCCATTCGGGAACAGCTTGCGAAAATCCAGCCTGTGAAAAGTCCTGTAAAACCGTCTGCCAAGCATAAGGAAACAGAGAGGTAACGCCTATGGGACTGACAAAATATGAGCAGGAAACCATTATCAACTTTAACGAAAAAGAAAAGCTCGCTTCGGTCTATACCCACAATCTGGGGTTGCAGAATACTCTGCTTTCCCTGTGTGAGAGCCATCCGGCGCAGGTCAGACAGACAAGCGGCGACCGTTACGGCAGCATGACCTTTGAGCTGCCCAAGAAGTGGGTAAAAATCGCACCGCCACGGGTGCTGTCAGAAGCCCAGAAAAAGGTGCTGGAGGATATGAACCGGAGAAATCAGGAACGCAGGAAATGAAAAAGCAGGCAGGTATCTTAATGACACCGCCTGCCATGCTACTTCGCAGCTTTCATTCGTTCAATAAATTCAATCATCAGGCTGACATCCGCATCGGACATCGAATAAATATAATCTATGGCTTTCTGCTGTATGAGCGTGGTCGCCTTACCTTCATTGAAAAATTCCATGGGTGTGACACCCAGATATTCGCAGATATATAAAAACTCGCTCATAGACGGGAGCGATCTTCCAGATGTAATACTGCGGATGTAGCTGGTGCTGTGCCCTAAATCAAGGCTCATTTTTCGCTCCGACACCTGTTTTTCTTCCCGAAGCTTTGAAATTCGGTCACGGATAAACTGTTCTTCCATCATCATCCCTCCTGTGGATAATGATAATTCACACCAACCTCAAAACCGAGCGATTATAACGCTTGTTTGTATTGAAGTGCGTACTATTTTCGCTTATAATGTAAAAGCGTGGGCGATTATAGTTTTTACCAAGGAGGATGATATTATGAGCATGAGGAAAATATACAGAAAGATTGCCAAAGAACACGGCGTCAGCCCCAAGGAGGTCAGAGAAGAAATACAGGCAGCTATCACACAAGCCTATGAGAATCCGCCGGATGATAACATCACGGTTGCGTATCAGAACCGTGTGCCAAGGAAGGGCAAAATTCCAACGCCGGAAGAATTTATTCGATATGCTGCAAACTAACTGAAACAAGAAAGTAAATAAGTTATCTCATACGCACCCAGAGCCGAAAGTCCATCGGTTCTGGGTGTTTTCATTTTGGAAAGGAGGACACAATGGCAAGCAGATGGTTTACCTACATCTCGGAACTGGCGGAGCAGACTCAGAAAGAAGTTACCCACTCGCCCCAGAACTGGCGGCGATTTCTGACTACCGCTTCCCGGTTCTATAAAAGCTATGATTTTGATGACCAGCTTTTGATTTACGCCCAGCGCCCTAATGCAACAGCCTGTGCAGAGATTGAAGTCTGGAACAACAAAATGCACCGCTGGGTCAATGCCGGTTCCACCGCTATCGGTCTGATACGCAAAGGGACTGGCGGAAAACCCTACATTCAAAACGTCCATGACGTTGCCGATACCCACCCGGTTCGGGGCGGTAAGAATCCCTGGCTTTGGAAAATGGACGAGGAATACCAGACAAAAGTGGTCGCAAGGCTGGCGGAGCAGTTCGGCTCCCCGGAGGGCGCTTCCTTGGGCGACGCCATTATGGAAGCGGTCAGCCGTGTGGTGGACGAAACCTATGGGGAATATCTTCGTGACCTGCATTATGAGGTTGCAGACAGTTTTCTGGAGGAACTGGACGAACTCAACAGAGAAGTCCTGTTCCGCAATACCATGAAAGCCAGCGTACAGTATGCGGCGCTGACCCGCTGTGGGCTGGACGCTTCCCGGTACATCGACGATGAAGATCTCATCGGGATTACCAACTTTAACAACGTGGGAACCCTTGCCTGTCTGGGTACTGCCACTGCTGAAGCAAACCGTATTGTCCTTCTGGAAATCGGAGAAACCATCCGTGCAGCCCAGTTGGAGCAGTCGAAAAATTTGGCGAAAAAGCCTATTGCCAAACAGACAGAGGTATCCTATAATGTAAATGAGCAGTTTAACACATTAAAGCGTGAAAGGAGCAGCGACGATGAGCGAATTGACATACACCAACCAGAACGGGTATCAGATTCCGAATCTGATGGTAGACAGCAAGGAGAACGAGCCGGAAACCCTGACCCGCTTCGGCAGGACGAGAGAAAAATATTTGATGGAACACAGGAAGGGCTTTTACACAGCAATGCTTCTGAAAGGAACCCTTTGGACACACCTGACGCAGATCGACCAGACAGCCAACGAGCAGATGGACACTCTGACAGCAGAACTGGCAGCCAGGGAAGGCGTGACAGAGAAACTGAAAGCCAACAATCAGATGGAATGGGTGCAGCGGATGAACAACATCCGTCAGAGAGCCGAGGAAATCGTGATGGCAGACCTGATTTACAGCTAAATAGAGATATGGAAACGGCAGGCGGCGAGCCTGCCGTTTTGTCATCTGTGGAGTTGGATGAACCTTTCGCCAAAAGCAAAGGTACGTTTACCCAGTTATCTCTTTTCCCAACTGTAGAGGAACAGATAGAACATATCGCCCAGTCGAAAACGGAGGAAGCAGCCTCCGTTTTTTCTGTGGGAATGGTGCCGGATTCTGTGGTAGACCGTATCCTGTCTGGTGGAACCAATGAACTTGCCGGGGCGCTTCGTATCTATGCCCGGTATCAGGCTCAAGTTCCAGCAGATGAAATGGCGGTCTATCTGCCACAGGAATACCGCACCGGCGGGCGTGGTTTTTCGGTGGACGGTGCCCCTTATGCAGTCTGGTTCGACGAAAACGGGCTTGCCATCAACAGCGGGAAAGCTGCCAGATACAACAGTGAAAGCCTGCGCCTGTCATGGAAAGAGGTAGAAAGCCGCATCCGTTCTCTTGTGGAACAGGGAAAATATCTTGCCCCAGACCGTGCAGCTCAGGTGCCGGAAAATGAACGAACAGAACTGGCGGCACAGCTTTGGTATCTGCGGCAGGATTTGAGCAATGAAGCCAGAGAAGCAGGATTCCTTCCCATTATCCATGATTTTTATATGGGAAAAGGTGGTTTCCCGGATAATACCCAGAGAATTAGCGAAGCCCTCAAAAACCCGGAAATGCTGGAGAATATCATCAGCGAAGTCAAGGGATTCTGCATGGCTTATGAAGTGGACAGAGAACTCTTGCGGTTCCATTTCCACCGTCCGAACCGGCTTTTACAGCGACTGGAACGATTGGCAATTCCCGATAAGGTCTTTCCTCTGACAGAAGGTTTCACAGAACAAAAGCCGGATTTTATCACAGAAGATGAAATCAATTCGGAGGTTTCATGGGGCGGCAGTTACTCGGACAGTAGGCTGGCAACCTATGTGTTTTTCCATAACCACACCGACCGCAAGGAACGTCAGGACTATCTGAAGGATTCTTTTGGTACTGGCGGACATGGTTATCTTGAGAAAAATGTCTGGTACGATGGCAAAGGATTTCAGATCAAACGTACCTACCACAAGGAGTATGCACAGGTATTCCTAAACTGGAATCAGGTGGAACGGCGTATGAACCAACTGATAGATTCTGACCGCCTGCTGTTCCCGGAGGATAAAGCAAAATTCCCGGAATATGAGCGTTATGTGCTTTCCCGGAATGTAGATACCCTCTTTGCCTATGCACCGGAGCTGCGCCCCTATGTGGCAGAAAGTTTTGGCGAAGGCTGGAAAAAAGTCCGCCGGATGCTGGACGATACAGAAAAGACAGATATGCTGCTCTCTGCGATGGCAGAGAAGTTACAGTCCATGTCCCCCTCAGATCGTGGGTATGAAGCCTGTACCAAGGCGTATGACCGTCTTTCTGCTTATAAAGATGGAACCTTCTCTCTGCTCCATACGCCTGCGGCGGCTCCCGAAAAAACGGTAAAGCCGAAAATCGACCATCGGGAACAGCCCCAAGATGCGGCGAAGTCTGCCCTGCAACGCTTGAAAAAGCAGGCTGGGAAACCGGAAAAAGGAATGGAACAGCTTTCCTTTGACTTCTCAGGCGATACATTTCAGACCATGCCGGAACCGGCAAAGGAACCGGCTTCCCTTACTCCGAAGCAGCTTTATGAAGCGGCTCTGCCGGAATTAACAGCCTTAATAGAAAAAAGCGAGATTTATCCTTTCCTCCGTGACCGGGATACAGATGTACTGGACGCCCAGGAGGAACTGGCAGGCAAGCTGGACGAATTGTTGTCCGGCATGAAAGAAAGCAACGCTGCCCTTTATGAAGCATATACCACCCTGCCGGAGTTTCGGGAATATCTGATTGATGATATTTTAGAACGCACTTATCAGGATGTGGCAACCGATACCCGCACCAGCGTGGAACAGCATGAACATGATTCGGCTACTCCTGTCTGGGTTACTGAAAAAGCACAGCCGGAAGAACCGGAGAAACCGGAAACAACTGCCGCCCTGGGCGATTCAGACCTTCAAACTGAGGTTACTAAGGGAAACACTCAGCCACAGCCCGAAGCAACTGTCGAAGCTGCCGGGGCGGGCAACCCAGAGGAGATAAAAGCCCCTGAAACGCAGCAGAACCTTACCCCGCTTGCGGAAGAATATCTGAAGCTGAAAGCGGAACACCCAGACGCTTTGATTGGTGTACGGGTTGACGATCATTTCCTGTTCTATGGAAAGGACGCCGAGATTGCCGGAGCTGCCTTGAATACCCATGTGCTGACACGGGAAATTTCCGGTCTTGGAGAAACGGAAGTCACAGGCAGTGCCATGAGCTGGCAGGCTCTGGGAGAAAAACTGCGGTCACAGGGCAACAGCGTAGTCTTTGCACAGCCGGATGGAGCCGGTTATCAGGTCATTCAGAAGCTGGAAGCCGCTGACTTCATTCCATTGGGTATGAAGCTTACCGAAAAAGACCGTACCTATACGGTAGACAGTGTGGATTACAGCACCGGTAAAGTCAGCCTGCGGGACAATACCTTTGCAGGCAGTACCGGCTTTCCGATTTTCAGAAGCGAACCCATTGCCGCTGTCCGGGAATGGGTCAAGGAAACACAGGCGCAGGAAGTAACTTCCCCTGTTATGGAAGCACCGGCACCGGAACAGTCTGACACACCCGTTGCCACTGTACCTGCCATGGAGCAGACAAAAGCAGAAAACTTCCACATCACTGACCCTGATCTGGGTGTGGGCGGCCCGAAAGCCAAGTATCAGGCGAACGTGTCCGCCATCCGGCTGTTAAAGCAGTTGGAAACTGAGAATCGTGCCGCCACTTCCAAGGAACAGGACACCTTATCCCGTTATGTGGGCTGGGGCGGCATTCCACAGGCATTTGAAAGTACCAATGAACGCTGGGCTGCGGAATACGCAGAATTAAAAGACTTGCTTACCCCGGAGGAATATGACGCTGCCCGCAGTTCCACCTTAAATGCCCACTATACTGCGCCTGTGATTATCCAGAGTATGTATGAAGCTGTGGGCAGGATGGGCTTAGAGCCAAAAACCATTCTGGAGCCTGCCATGGGTGTGGGCAATTTCTTCGGACTTCTGCCGGAACAGATGCAGAAGGCTTCCCTTTACGGTGTTGAACTGGATTCCATCACAGGCAGGATTGCAAAGCAGCTTTATCCCGACGCTCATATCACAGTAGATGGGTTTGAGCGTGTGAATTTTGCCGACAACCGTTTCGATCTGGCGGTGGGCAACGTGCCTTTTGGCAACTACCAGCTTGCCGACCCACGCTATAACAAGGAACACTTTTTCATTCACGATTATTTCTTCGCCAAAACCTTAGATAAGGTTCGCCCCGGCGGTATTGTCGCTTTTGTGACTTCCAAGGGCACCATGGATAAGGCAAACACCGCTGTCCGGGAATATCTGGCACAGAGAGCCGACCTTCTGGGCGCTGTGCGTCTGCCCAACAATGCGTTCAGTAAAAACGCAGGTACGGAAGTGACCAGCGATATTATCTTCTTGCAGAAACGGGAAGCACCGCCCCAGTATCTGCCGGACTGGGTGGAGGTCGGTCAGACTGCGGACGGTGTGCCTGTGAATAAGTATTTTGAACAGCACCCGGAAATGGTCTTAGGTACGATGGTATGGGAAACGGGTATGTATGGGCAGGAAACCTCCTGTGTACCTCTGCCGGAAGCAGACCTAAAGGAACAGCTTGCCGAAGCGATTACCCACCTGAACGCTCCCGACCGGGCGGCACTTTTACAGTTCGTGCCGGAGCAGAATACCCCAACTGTGGAGGAAGCCCCTGCGGAACTCCGTAATTTCAGTTACACCCAAGTGGGCGGCAAACTCTTTTATAACGAGAATGATAATCTGACCCCGGTGGAAGTGCCTGCCACAACAGCGGAGCGAATCCGTGGCATGATTGGGCTGCGTGACATTACCCGTGACTTAATCGAAGCCCAGCTAAATGGCGGGTCTGAGGACACCATCACAGACCTTCAGCAGAAACTGAATACCGCTTATGACAGCTTTCAAGCTAAATATGGGTTGATTAACAGCACCGGAAACAAACGGGCTTTTGAACAGGACAGTTCTTACTGCCTGCTCTGTTCGCTGGAAGTGCTGGACGAGGACGGCAAGCTGGAGCGCAAGGCGGATATGTTCTTTAAGCGCACCATTAACCAGCAGAAATCCGTTGACCATGTGGATACCCCCACGGAAGCCCTTGCGGTTTCTATCGGGGAAAAGGCGTCCGTAGATTTGCCCTTTATGGCGGAGCTTCTTGACCGCCCTGGGCAGGAATCTGAGATTGCGGCGGAACTCTCCGGCGTGATATTCCAGAACCCGGCAAAGAGCCACGGCAATGCCCTGGCAGGCTGGGAAACAGCCGACGAATATCTCTCCGGCAATGTACGCAAAAAGCTGGAAGAAGCACGGGAAGCCGCAGATTGTGACCCGTCCTTTGCAGTCAATGTGTCTGCTCTTGAAAAATCCCAGCCCAAGGAACTGGGAGCTGCCGAGATTGATGTGCGTATCGGTGCAACCTGGATTGATCCGTCTTATTACACCCAGTTCATCTATGAACTCTTAAAAACCCCCGGATATTTACGGGGCGATACTGTTGCCGCCCGGTATTCCGCTGCCACCGGCGAGTGGAACGTCAGCGGTAAAAGCAGGGACAGCGGCAACAACACCCTTGCCTATGTGACCTACGGCACCAAGCGAAAGAACGCTTATTCCATCATCGAGGACAGCTTGAACCTGCGGGACTGCCGTGTGTATGACACCATTCACGATGTGGACGGCAATGAAAAGCGTGTGCTGAATACCAAAGAAACCATGCTGGCACAGCAGAAGCAGGAAATGGTTCGGGAAGCCTTTAAGTCCTGGATATGGAAAGACCCTGCCCGCCGGGAAACCCTGTGCCAGAAATACAATGAGATTTTCAATTCCATTAAGCCCCGTGCCTATGACGGCAGCCATATCCGTTTTTCCGGAATGTCGCCGGAAATTAACCTCAGACCCCACCAGCGAAACGCTGTGGCCCGTATGCTCTATGGCGGGAACAGCCTGCTTGCTCACTGCGTGGGTGCCGGTAAGACCTTCGAGATTGTGGCGGCAGCAATGGAAAGCCGCAGGCTGGGCTTATCCAAGAAAAATCTTGTTGTGGTTCCCAACCATCTGACAGAACAATGGGGAGCTGACTTCCTTCGGTTATATCCCGGTGCCAATGTGCTGGTTGCCACCAAGAAAGATTTTGAACCCCAGAACCGTAAGAAGTTCTGTTCCCGTATCGCTACCGGCGATTATGACGCTGTTGTGATCGGGCACTCTCAGTTTGAGAAAATCCCCCTGTCCCCGGAACGGCAGAAAGCCTTCCTGCAGGAGCAGATCAACCAGATTCTCGATGGCATTGAGGACGCCAAGTCACAGAATGGAGAACGCTATACCATTAAGCAGCTTGAAAAGACCCGTAAAAGTCTGGAAACAAAGATGGCAAAACTCAATGACCAGACCCGCAAGGACGATGTGATTACCTTTGAGGAACTGGGCGTCGATAAGCTGTTTGTAGATGAAGCCCACGGTTTTAAGAATTTGTTCCTGTCAACAAAAATGCGGAACGTGGCTGGTATCGGTCAGTCCGAAGCCCAGAAATCCAGCGATATGTTTGCCAAGTGCCGCTATCTGGACGAATTGACCGGAGGGCGTGGCGTTGTCTTTGCAACGGGCACTCCCGTATCCAACAGTATGGTCGAACTTTACACCATGATGCGGTATCTCCAATATGATTTGCTGAAAAGCACCGGGTTAGACCACTTTGATAGCTGGGCGGCTGCGTTTGGCGAAACGGTTACGGCTCTGGAACTGGCACCGGAAGGCGGCGGTTTCCGGGCAAAGACCCGGTTTGCCAAGTTCTTCAATCTTCCGGAGCTGATGGCTATGTGGAAGGAATCCGCTGACATTCAAACTGCGGAGATGTTAAAGCTGCCGGTTCCCGAAGCGGAAAATATCACGGTGGTTACAAAGCCAAGCGAATTTCAGAAGGAATTAGTTGCTGAACTGGGAGAACGTGCGGAGGATGTCCGCAACCGTCTGGTGGAACCCAAAGAGGATAATATGCTCAAGATTACGTCGGATGGGCGAAAGCTGGCGCTGGATCAGCGGCTTGCCTTTGCGGAACTGCCCGACGACCCGGACAGTAAAATCAATGCCTGCGTCAAGAATGTGTTGCAGGTCTGGCAGGATACCGAACCCCAGAAAGGCGCACAGCTTGTGTTCTGCGACCTGTCTACGCCCCGTGGGGACGGCTCCTTTAATGTGTACGATGACATTAAGCAAAAACTGATGGCGCAGGGTGTCCCGCCCGAACAGATTGCATTTATCCATGACGCCAAGACGGAAACCCAGAAAGCGGAACTGTTTTCCAAAGTCCGCAAAGGTCAGGTGCGAGTCCTTTTAGGCTCCACTTCCAAGATGGGAGCCGGTACCAACGTACAAAAAAGACTTGCTGCACTCCATCATCTTGACTGTCCATGGCGTCCGGCGGATATTGAACAGCGGGAAGGACGTATTCTCCGTCAGGGCAATGATTTTAAGAAGGTCAAAATTTTCAAGTATGTGACCGAGGGCACCTTTGACGCATACAACTGGGGGCTGATTGAAAATAAGCAGAAATTCATCGGTCAGCTTATGAGCGGCAAGAACCCGTCCCGTTCCTGTGAGGATGTGGACGAAGCTGCTCTGTCCTATGCAGAGGTCAAAGCCCTGGCATCCGGCGACCCACGCATTATGGAAAAGACAGAGCTGGATGGTCAGGTTACAAAGCTGAAGCTGTTAAAAGCCAACCATGAGAACCAGCGTTATGCTCTGGAGGATAAGCTGATTAAGTTCTATCCCCAGGCAATCAAACGGGAACAGGAACTGATTGCCGCTCTGGAAGCAGACATCAAACATCTGGAAGCCCATACCCCTGCGGATAAGGAACACTTTTCCATGACTGTTCTGGGGCAGACCTACACGGAACGCAAAGAAGCAGGTCAGGCGATTATCCATGCCTTTGACCAGCTAAAAGATTTGAGTGACAAGGTGGAACTGGGCGAATACCGGGGATTTCCTATGACCCTCTGGGTGTCTGACAGCGGCTTTTCCCAGAAGCTTCAGATTACCCTAAAGCACGAACTTTCTCACAGTCTGGAACCGGGCAGCGACCCTTCCGGCAACATCACGAGAATTGACAATGCCTTAGACAGCATGAAAGAGAATTTGCAGAAACATCGGGCGGAGCTGGCAAACCTTTTACAGCAGACCGAGGACGCCAAGGTGGAGGTCAAGCGACCTTTCCCAAAGGAAGCGGAACTTGCTGAAAAATCCAACCGGCTGAATGTGCTGAATGTGGCGCTGAACATCGGCGGCAAGGATGCTCCCAAAGACCGGGAACGCCAGCGGCATGACGGTAAGACTTCCATCAAGCGACTCCTGCGCCAGATGGGTGTAGAATCTGCTGCCAGTGCTTCCGCCCCGAAAAAAGAAAATGATTTGGAGGTGGCAATTTAATGAACCCGAAAAGCGGACGTACCATACCGCTGTACTTCAAGGTATCGCCCCAAGAAAAAGAACTCATCGACAAAAAGATGGAACAGCTCGGCACTCACAACCAGCGTGCGTATCTTCGCAAGATGGCGGTGGACGGCTACGTTGTCCGGGTGGATATGACAGAATTTAAGGAACTGGCGTCACTGCTGCGGAACTGTTCCAACAACTTAAACCAGATCGCCAAGCGTGTGAACAGCACCGGGCACTTGTATGAGGAGGACATTGCAGATTTAAAAACCAGATACGGAGAACTGTGGGGAGCCTTTGGCTCCCTGCTCTCCAAGCTGGAGGATTTGTAACAGGTTCAGGCTTGACTTTCGCACGTTAAAGCGGTATAGTCAAATTGAAACAAATGAGCGATAAGGAGGTTCCCGATATGCTGAGATTTTTCATAAAAGTGCTGCTGTTCCCCATAACCCTTGCCCTGACCTTACTGGTAGCTTTTGCCCGGTTCTTCTGTCTGTTTTCCGGGATGGTTCTGAGTATCATCGCAGGAGCCTTCTTCCTGTTCGGTGTGCTGATGCTGTTCATTGGAGAGTGGCAGGGCTTCCTCGGATTCTCCCTTCTGGCATGGGCAATCAGCCCCTACGGACTGCCGGGGGCGGCCTCCTGGCTGACGGAACGGGTGGACGATATAAACAGTATGCTGAAAGCAATTTGATAGCAACACATAGACCGGGTGCGACGGCTGAGAAAGGGTTATTGTGCCCGGTTTTGTTGATAGACAAACTGAAGAATACAAACTATAATTAGAGCAACTAGAGCAACAAACTTGAATTTGAAGGAAAGGTAAAATTTATTATGAAATATATTTTTCTACATGGTTTGGGACAAACTTCTTACAGTTGGGAAAAAACTATTGATGTAATGGATGATAATTTAGATATAGATTGTCCGAATTTATTCACGCTACTCCAAGGCAGAGAAGTCAATTATTCTAATCTTTATCAAGTGTTTTCTGAATATTGTAAAACATACTCTAAACCACTTAATATATGTGGTTTGTCGTTAGGGGGTATTCTCGCATTACAGTATCTGATTGAAAACCCAGATAGAGTCAATTCTGTGGTACTTATCGGGACGCAGTACGCTATGCCTAAAAAAATGTTGAAATTTCAAAATGCAATCTTTCATATTATGCCGAACAGTACATTTAAGAAAATGGGACTTGAAAAGAAAGAGGTTATAAATCTTTCCAGTTCAATGATGAATTTGAATTTTCAACAGGATTTACACAAAATAGATTCTTCTGTCCTTATTATTTGTGGTGAAAGAGATAAAGCCAATATGAAGGCTTCTTTACAGCTTAAAGCATTGATACCCAATGCAAAATTTAATGTTATTCAGAATGCAGGACATGAAATAAATATAGATGCTCCGAGAAACTTAGGTATGGTATTAAATGAGTTTTTTATGCGATAAACTCCAGTTTGTCTAACTGTAAAGTCGTAGGCCACAAAGGTCTACGGCTTTAACTTTACCCAGAAAGGAGCCGCCACATGGCAATCTCAAAAATCAAACCCCGTCATGCCAGCGAGGGACGCAGTATCGCTGCTGTGCTGGCGGATCGCATTGACTATGGCAAGAATCCGGAGAAAACAAACGGTGGTCTATTGGTAACAGGCTATCAGTGTTCTCCCGATACTGCGTGGCAGGAATTTATGGTCAGCAAGCAAATCTATACTGCCACCACCGGGCGCAGACGTGCCCCGGACAAAGATGTGATTTCTTATCTGCTGATACAGTCCTTTGAGCCGGGAACCATTACACCGGAGGACGCTAACAAGCTGGGCTATCAGATGGCGCTGGAATTTACCGGCGGAGAACATCAATTCATAGTGGCAACCCATGTAGATAAAAAGCACATCCACTGTCACATCGAATTTAACAGTACCGCCTTGGACTGTTCCCATAAGTTCAACAACGTAAAGAACAGCTTCATTCCTCTGCGGAAAATCAACGACCGTATCTGTCAGGAATTTGGGCTGAATATCATTGAGGAACCACAGGACAAGGGCAAACACTATGCAGAATGGGCGGCTGAAAAAACGGGAAAAAGTTGGAAAGCCCGCTTGCGTCAGACCATTGATAAAGTGCTTCCAAAGGTCAGTACCTTTGATGAATTTCTGGAAGCCATGCGGCAGGAAGGTTATGAGGTTGTTCAGAGTAAGAAGATATTAAAATTCCGTGCCCAAGGTCAGGAGCGCTTTACCCGTTCCAAAACACTGGGCACGGATTATACGCTGGAGGCTCTGCAAGAACGGATCGGCAAAACACAACTGCTCAAACGGAAGAAAATCCATCTGCAAAAGGACGGCAAGATCAATCTGCTTATGGATATTCAGGCTCGTCTGCAAGGACGTGGGCCTGGTCTGGAACGCTGGATGAAGATACACAATCTGAAGGAGGCGTCCAAGACCCTGAACTACCTTACCGAGCATGGCATTACGGAGTACGCTGTGCTTTTGGAACGGGCTGAAACAATGGCTTCTGATTTTGAATCTGTGTCCACTTCCATCAAGCAGATGGAACACCGCATGGAACAGATAGCGGCTCTGAAAACCCATATCATCAACTACGCTAAAACACGGGATACCTATGCTGTCTACCGCAGAACGAAGGCGGCAGACAAACCGGCTTTCCGTACTGCCCACGAAGCAGATCTGCTTCTCCATGAAGCGGCTAAACGAGCCTTTGACGCTCAGGGTGTGAAGAAGCTGCCCACAGTCAAAGTTTTGCAAACAGAGTACACGGAATTGTTGACAAAGAAGAAAGCCGCCTATGAAGATTACAAGCGGCTGCGAAAAGAAAATCAGGAATTGCAGGCAGTCAAGTCCAACGTGGACACCTTGCTCCGTATCGAAGAAGAACAGCAGGAAAAAAAGTTGGAACAAAACCGCTAAAAACCAGGAAATGGAACCTCTACATTGGTGATATGTTTTCTCTCTTAATCGTTGGCAAATTTTGTAAATAATATATAAATAAATGATGAACTCTATTGATTTTTCAATATTGATGAAGTACATTAACAGTACTCATACAACATCTTCTATCGGATGAAGGAGGCTTGGAATAATGGTTCATATTAAGAAAAACTGGTACTGTGCTATGTGTGAACAATATTATTCTGGCTTTCGGATTTGGAGGAGTCGGATAAAATTCAACAGATAAGGCGCATAGCATACACAGATAATATCTTGTTCGCTATGCGCTTTTGCAAAATAAAATATTCTGACTTCAAGTGGAGGATTTGTTATGAAGATCATGAAAAGAATGTTTTCCTTACTCCTGATTGTCTGCATGGTTTTAAGTTGTTCTGTTACTGCTTTTGCAGCGGAAACAGTACATTCTCAAGTGGGCAATACTCCTATTGTTCATTTGGTAAGCGCCGATGATGAACAACAAGATTTGTCCGAAACAATTGTTCCGAGAAGTGCAGGATTAGCTTGGGGGCCAGTTACAATCGGTAATGTCAAATTGTACATGACTAACTCACATACTGGAATAGTACCGGGATTTGGCTCTACATCTGTTAGCCATATCAACTTTCATGCAGATAACGCTAAAACAGGTAAAGCTATTCTGAATTATCATATCGTCAAATATACTTCTGGTGATAGTAGTTGTTTGTATGTATATGATAGTGTTGCAAAAAAAGTCGTATTTAATAACTGCTTCAAAAGTTGGACTGATGCCGCAGGCGCAGTTATCGAATCTGTCAAGAGTGCATTATCCGCAATTTTGTCCGAAGCGGATTTTATTGCTTCCGTTCTTATTTGGGCAGCAGTTATCGTTGTATTGGCAGACTTGATTATTCCCATGGATCCTGTTCCGGTACTACCTTTTAGCATTGAAGTGCCCACAGCAATTACTGAATTTAATTATGAAGCAAATCTATCTGTTGCCTAAAATTTAACCACAAGAAAGGACTGTTGTAAAAGCAACAGTCCTTTCTTAATTATATTCAAAAATAAATCCGTCATCGAAGTCGCTTGCTTCAAATATTTTCAAGTCATCTTTCCATAAAGAATATTGCCAAATTCCTCGAGTATCCAGTGCAGAATACATAATACTCTTTGCTGCCTCGGATAATTTTCCATGTATTTCTATTCCGTTTTTCATTCCTCCGTAAGTAGCAACATGAATGTCTGATAATGCTAAAAAGTCATTTTTCCAACATAATAGCGGATTTCCAATTCGATAATCTTCTTCAGTTTCATCATTGGGATAAATTGCAATAAAATCCGTACAGTACAAAAAGAGGGCATCTAATATTTTTCGATATTCTACTTTATCATTTAATGATACATAACCCATATCATACACTCCCTTTACGATGGTAAAGTTATTATAACACAGCATCATGAACAAATCTACTGCTTTGATTCCATCGTTAATTCTTTTCAAGCGCAGCGTAGCCACCACAAATTTTGTGGTGTTCGGTCAGACGTGCGTCAACACTCTGCCGGGGGATTGGGGAACTCCCCAACAAGCGGAAAGGGATAAACTTTCGCCGGACAGCACGAAGGGCTGGAGGGCAAAAGGATATCCCTTTCCATTGCTTGCAAAATCAACATGGATTTCTACTTCATTGTTTCATTGGAATCGAAATGCAGATGGTCAGACCGTGAGGTGTTCTTTGCTCAAAGCAAAGCGTTCCGTTATGCGCCTGAACAATTTGCCTTACTAATTTTAGTCCCAGTCCATGTGCTGTTTCGCCGGTTGCCTGGTATTCTTTCTTGGGGAATATCCCCTGATTAAGCGTTTTTAGCTGCTCGTCAGTCATGCCCGCACCATCATCTGCAATGTATATTTGGCATAAATTATGATGGCGTTTTATTTGAACAGTAATACCGCATCCGTCGGGATTATGCTTTATGGCGTTTCCGATTAAATTATCCAAAGCTCTTTTGAGCAGGGGGGGATCCCCTTGAATAATCATCATTTCTGCACCCGGTTCTGCTGTCAGTTCAAAGGAATAGGTGTCGTCTGTTTCGCCATTTAGATAATGACTGATAACCTGCCGGACTAATTCCAGAGGATAAATCGTTTCAACATGAAGGGGCTGCATGGAATACTCCAGCTTTGAAGCTAAATTCAAATCGGTTATCAAATTGCGGAGTTTTAATCCTTGTTGCTTGATGATCCCTGCCTGTATTCTGACCTCATCGGGTGCCTCATGGTTTTCTTCGATTTCTTCCGCATATCCGAGTACCATGGAAAGCGGTGTGCGTATGTCGTGAGAAATACCGTTGATCCATTCGGCACGAGCCTGCTCTTTTTTTAGAAGATGTGTTCCGGCAGTATTTAGCTTGTGGTTGATTTCCGCAAGCTCCCCCTTTTCACTAAGTGAGATTTTTTGTCCGGCGGAGATGGACTCAATTCCCTGAAGAACAGGTGTGATTGCTTTTTCTATTTTATGAGTGTTTCGCCAGAACAGCAGCAGCACCAGAAAAATATTAGCAGTCACAACAAAAACAATACCCGCTAAGACGAAGGAAGCATATTGCGTATCCATGGTGTAGTTCCATTTCACAAGGCTGTCCGGAGTGCCTCCCACAACGAGCAGGCCTGCAGTATGCTCCTGAACATAGGTAGGGTATTCTTTCAGATACCAGCGGCTGAATTTGGCAATGTCTGTAGCGGTATATTGCAGCGGCAAATCATCCGGCAGATTCTTCTGCCAGATTACAGCTCCGGCATCATTCAGTAGCATAGCCCATGCCTGCTTCTCGGACAGGAGCCTGCTTGCTGTAGAATCGGCAGTTATTTTTCCGGTTTCATCTACAGAAATATGCTGGCTGATTGTCTGCACCGGTATTTCAGAGTCACTGGATTTACTGTTTGCAAACAGCAAAACACCTACAATTAGCGTAATATTCAAAACCAGAAAAAGCAGTAATATCAGTATGGTAGAGATAAAATATTTCCGAAAAAGCCGGTATGCAGTTTCCATTATTTTACCCCCTTGACAATCAGCTTGTATCCCAGACCTTTTACAGTAAGTAAAGAAACCGGTGTGGAGGGATTTTTTTCAATCTTCTCCCGAAGATGGCGGATGTGTGTCATCAGCGTACTTTCATAACCTTGCCAAAATTCTCCGCAGACTGTCTGACAGAGGGAACCGATGGTAACGATATGCCCGGCATTTTCAGCCAGCTTTAAGAATATGCCATATTCTTTTGCTGTCAGAGAAACAATCTTACCTTCTTGCAAGACCTCCGCTTTATCCAAGTCAACATTCACAGCGTCCAGGACGATGATACGATTGTTCTCCGGATAGGCACGCTTCAAAATGGCATTGACACGCAGTAGAAGCTCTTTTGGAAGGAATGGCTTTATCAGGTAATCATCCGCCCCAAGCTCAAAACCGGAAAAACGATCTTCCGCTTCGCCTCTTGCAGTCAGCATAAGAACCGGAACCTTACTGGTTGCTCTGATTTCCTGTAATAGTTCAAACCCGTCCATTTCTGGCATCATCACATCAAGAATAATCATGTCCGGCATTTTTGTTGACAGGATTTTTAAGGCGTCTTTCGCAGAAGCGGCAGTAACGATATTTGTATAGCCTGCCCGCTCAAAAATGGATTTTGTCATTATCAGCAAATCCTTTTCATCATCAACGATGAGAATTGATTTATCAAGCATTTTTTACACCTCCCGGATGGTGTTTTGAATGGTTTATAGTCTATGTCCATTATACTGCATCCGGTCAAGGCTGTACAACTTGCAGGATGCAATCTCAAGGAAATCTCAAGGTAGCCTCAAACTGTACTCAAGGTAGCTGTAGTAAAATTCAGTTATCAAAAGGAGGGCATATCTTATGAACGACTATATCATTCAGACAAAAAATCTCACAAAGCAGTATGGCTTACAGAAAAGTGTTGACAACTTAAATATTCATGTAAAGCGTGGCCGTATTTATGGCTTGCTCGGAAGAAATGGAGCGGGAAAGACAACAACTATGAAGATGCTGCTGGGGCTTACTACCCCCACGTCCGGAACCGTCCATATCTTCGGGGAAAATATGCAAACACAAAACCAGGAGGTTCTTCCACGGATTGGAAGTCTGATAGAATCTCCGGGATTTTACCCAAATCTGACTGCCACCGAAAATCTGAAAATTTTTGCAGACCTGCGGGGACTTACGAAAGCTTCTTACATTAAAAGTGCGCTAGAACTTGTGGGGCTGCCGTATCGGGATAAAAAGCTGTTTTCTCAGTATTCTTTGGGTATGAAACAGCGTCTTGCCATTGCACTTGCTGTGATGCACAACCCGGATTTGCTGATTTTAGACGAACCCATTAACGGGCTCGATCCTATCGGCATAGCTGAAGTGCGTGGATTTATCCGGGAACTGTGCGATTTGCAGGGAAAAACCATTTTGATTTCCAGTCATATTCTTTCTGAAATTGCGTTGCTGGCAGATGATGTTGGGATCATCGACCATGGCGTATTACTGGAAGAAGAAAGTCTGAAAGAACTGGAACAGAAAAACCGCCATTATTTCCACTTTACAGTATCAGACAGCCGAATTGCAGAACAGGTCTTGCAGGCAGGGTTTCAAACTACGGATTATATCGTATGCGATCAGAATAACATCCAGCTTATGGATGTGAATATGCCGGCTTCAGCGATTGTTCGGGCATTTGTCCAGCAGGGATTGGAGGTTTCAGAAGCTCATCTGTGTGAAGATACCTTGGAAGATTACTTCAAGCGGGTAACAGGAGGTGAAGGAATTGCTTAAGCTGATAAAGAATGAATTCCAGAAGTTAAAACGGAAAAAGTTTATTCCGTTGACGGTTTTGGCAGCTTTTCTGTTTCCGGTTCCTTTGACCTACCTCATGACAACTCCTTCTATGATGGAGCGGTATACAGATAAAGCCGATGCTTTTGACGGTTTATTTAATATGGTTTTGGGATACGGTATTCAGTTTCTGCTTCCCTGCATCATTGGTGTAATTGCCGCTTTGCTTTTTTTCATGGAGAGGGACAATGATACATTCAAAAATCTGCGGACAATTCCCGTTACCAGCACGCAAATGGTTCTGGCTAAAATACTCGTCCTATTTCTGTTCGGAATACTCTTTTGCGTAGCTTCTACGATTGCCACCATCCTGTGCGGCATGATGACATTAGAGGTTTATGGGATTGCGTATAAGCTGTTTCTGGCAGTAGAAACAGGGATTTTCATTACAGCAGGAACATTGCCGCTGATTGTTCTGGTAGTGTTTTTCAGCAGAACTTATATTTTCTCTATTCTGTTATGTGTATTTTATAGCGTACTGAATATGAGTGCAACTGCACTGTTTGATGCACTCCCGAAAGCGATCCTGTGGCTTCTGCCAACACCACTCACTACTTTTTGGAGCGCCGGAGATATGGAAAGGCATGGGATTAGAATGGATCTGGAACAAATGCAGGGACTGATTCCCTCCACATTTCAGGTAGTAATCATTCTTGGAATCATAGCAGCTGTTTCCTATGTTCTGATTGACAGATTTTACAAAAGGAAGGGGGCGTAAAAATGGGGCGCATTATCAAAACAGAATTTTATAAACTGAAACGGTATCATATTCTCTGGGCTGGTGTTGCTCTTATGCTTCTTTCGGTTTTGCTGACGCTGTTTACTTCGATGGCAAACGATGGCTCCGTATGGGATTTTGCATATCTTACGGAGCAGGTCATTAAAAATAATATGTCCATGATCTTTCCGATGTGCATTACCCTGATTGCAGGGTATATCATTTCACGAGAGCGGACAGATGATACCTTGAAAAGCATTCTGACAGTGCCGGTTTCATTCCGGCGTCTGTTGGCAGGAAAACTCATTGTATGCGGTGCTTTGTCTGTTATGTTCGGAGTGATCTGCGGCGTTTTTACAGTCCTTGCGGAATTTGCGGCAGGCTTTCCCGGATTTAGCTTTTTACTGGCAGTTAAGGCAGTCTTGCAGATTACAGCAGTGAACTTTTTTCTCTACCTTGCTGTGCTGCCTATTATTGTCCTTACCAGCCGGGCGGCAAACGGATTTTTGGCAGGTGTCATCCTTGCATTTGTCTATGGTTATGGTGGTATGTTTGCGGCAGGCAATATGACCTTAGCAAACCTATATCCGATTACCGCAAGCCTTGGGATGGTTGGCTATCGCAGTTATGATGAAGCTGTGCATTGGAATATCTTTCTCTGTTTCTTCAGTTTGCTTTTTGTGACAGGTATTTCCATTCTATTGATTGCCTGCATGAAGAACAAAGAACCGAAACAGGTAAAGAAAAGATCCGTAAAGGCAGCACCCAAGAAAGGATGGTAATGCTTCAATGAAAAGAACAATGACGTTATTCCTGACAATACTTTTGGGATGCTTTGTATTGTCTGGATGCACAAAAGATGAGATTCTCAATCATTATAACAATGCCATTCAGGCAATAGGTTCTATTGAACTTACCAATAATCTGGTGTTGAAGGGTACAAAGGAAAAGGGAGTAGATGACTATACGGGAACATATCAGGCAGATTACAAGAATTTTTCTGATACGGAATATCTCTTTGGCGGAACATCTATTGAAAGAGAAGCCGGAAAAGAGATAGCTGTCACTTGTACTTTGAACATTACTTCTGGTGAAGCAAAGGTATTCTGGATTTCCGGGGATGATGATCCGGTAATATTGATTGAAACTGAGGGCACTTACAGTGATACAATAACGCTCCCTGACGGTGGTAATTATTTCGGCATTGAGTGTTCAGATTTTACTGGCAGTGTGGAGTTAAATATTGAATAATAGCTTGCTGAATGTTAAATGACTACTTTATTTTAATATTATGCAAGAGATGTTATGGGTATAGAAAAACCAGCAGAAACAAGTCATTTCTTGCTCTGCTGGTTTACTCGGAACTGTGTGATTCAGATTTTTGCTGAAGGTCAAGGAGCTGTTCTGTTAGGAAGTCCAATGTGTTGAGCAAAATCTGCTGATTATCACGACTGCATGACTGGAACTTTCCCATAAACCGCTGGAGTTCTTCTTCCACAATGGGAGTTGAAACTTGGAACAGGACATTCGCTGAAATTCCCAATCGCTCTATCAGACGGGAAAGTGTTTCATAGGATGGATTTTTCCTTCCCTTTTCAATATCCTGAATTGTTTTGACCGCCAAGCCAGATTGATCCGCCAGTTCCTGCTGGGTCAAATTACACCGCACTCTTTCGGCTCGGATGTGTCTGCCCAGAAATTCAAGACTATCTTCCGGCATGATTGTTCACCTCATATATATTCTATCGTACCGATTGCTATTTTGGTATTCCCTTGAAGTTGTGTTCTATTCGGTACTATCATGCCGGTTTTTGAATTTAATATGTATAAAGCCCTGACGGGAAGCAATAAAAAAAACAGCTTCTCACGGCAGGGTCTATTTGTACGCCACCCGTGGCTTGGCTGTAAAAATCACGGGTGGTATTTTTATGTTTAGACGAATCAAAAATGATAATACATTAAAAAAAGTATAGCTCCACCGTGGGAGTCATTTGTTTCGTCGAACATACTATCATTCCTATATAATAGCTACTATCGCACTTACTACCATATTTGGTTATACTGCGCCAGAAAGCCTGACAAGCTCTCTGGCGTTTTTCCATGTCGATTTTTGCCGAATAACGGCGGGAATCAAAGATGCCGCAGTCCACCTTCATCAGTTCGCACACCACGAACTGATGAAAGGAGTAAACGGCTATGACCGAAGAATATTGGGCAGCGGTCTTAAAAGAAGAAGATCGTTTGATAAGTAATTCCGACCGGAAGTTCCGGTATCATTGTTATTCGCTGGAGAGTATGACCGAGGAGCTGGCTTTTCAGGAACGAACTGTTTACATACATGAGGACATTGTATTTTGCTCTCTGGAACGTGATTTTTTGGATTCTGTTCAGAACGAGCATTTAGCGGCTGCTCTTGGTCGTCTGACCAACCGGCAGCGGCAAGTGATAGAACTTCATTTCTGGCAGGGGTATCAATACAAAGAGATTGCGGTTATCCTCGGATGTGACCCGTCGGCGGTTACCCGCCTGCTTCAAAGAGCGTTTAAGCAAATCCGTATATATTTCCTTAGTAGGTAAGAGCAACGGCAACATCCAATCTGACGGATGTTGCCGTTACTCATGCCTATTAAAAAATATTTTCAAAAGTTTTCTCTACCCCGTCAATTTTTGCTCCTTCCAATCTCCGATAAGTAGAGGGACAAGCCCTCAATTAAATTTCGGAGGTATTGAATATGGAAAAATTGGTACGAGTAATCAAATTGCACCCCGGCGAAGCTGTTCTGATTGTGGCGGAGGACAATCCCGCACCTTGTCCCTGCGGTATGTGCTGCATGGGAGTTGCCCCTGATCCTGATGACGAACATTTCCCCCATGGCATTCTTCTCTGTCTTGATGACGCTGCATAGGAGGGAGCCATGTGTTACGTTACGATTTTTGATGGCAACGGCAAGCCCATCACGGTAGAAGTGTCCAGAGAAATCTATCAGGTTTTCATCGACTATGAGCGTGAAATGGAACGCCAGCGCAAGGAAGAATACCGTCATCGTGATGCTCGTTCTTTGGATACCTGTTTGATTTTTGAAGTGTCAACGGAATCGCTGGAGCAGACCTATGAGCGTATGCGAACCTTGCAGGAAATACAGGAGGCTTTGCTTACCTTCACGCCTAAACAGCGACGTCGCTTTCTTCTCCATTTTGCTTATGGTTACACCTATCTGGAGATCGCCAAGATGGAAGGAAGCAACAAATCCACAGTAATGCGTTCTGCAAAGATGGCACTGAAAAAACTTCAAGAAAAGCTGGCAGCATAATAACAACTTTTACCCGTGTTCTGTCCTATAAAGTGAAAGGGAAAAGAATCCCTCTCGCTAATAGTACCTTGACAAACAGCGGGTAACCCGTTCATATCAGTATTCAAGTTTTTATATGCTGCGGCGAGCGTCACATAGCACAAACGCCAAGACCCCCTGCGGACGGTCAGAGCGTCCGTCAACAAGATAACATCAAAGGGGCTGAGCGGTATTTGGTGGCTGATAGCCAGCCTGTGGTGGGCTGCAAAGCGCCATGACTCGCAGTATAAAAGACCGTGCTTACTCACCGAAAACTACTGCGAATATGGTGTTACCCACCTATCGGCGGTTGCGGCGGTTCCGCAGTTTTACTGGCAACCCGGAACCGGCTTGAATACTCCCGTATCGGGGATAGAGCAAACAGGCAGCCCTGCTGTCTGATAATACGATACAAAAAATAAGAGAAAAGGTGCTGTGCCGGTATAACGTGCTGGCACAGCATTCCTTTTGAGATAAAGGAAGTGATTTATGGTGGAACAGGATAGAACCACCAAAATAACAGAAATAAAACTGAATGGAATCATCTTCGTTGTTCAATCCAGCTTCAATGCAAACTGTAAGGATACGGCTGTTGAGAAAATGGCGAAGGTTTTACAAAATGAGTTGCGAGAAGAAAGAAGTCCTTCATAGAAATTTAACACATTAAAGTGCGAAACTGCTTTTCAAGGCAGCCTGTCTGATGTATAATAGGGACATAAATCCCTAAACTTGATGGTAGCTGTCGGATTGGAGGATTTATGAAACAGACAGCTACTCAATTTCAAATGTTCAATGCAAGAAACGCTATAAATACCACTTCACGCCGTTTGCTCGAAACGGAATCCTGGGCAGCGTTCTACTGCCGTTTAAGCCAGGATGATGGTCTGGATGGAGAATCGAACAGTATCCAACATCAAAAACAGATTTTAGAGCGTTATGCAAAAGAACATGGCATTACCAAATATGAGTTTTATGTAGACGATGGAATCAGCGGTACAACTTTCAATCGACCAGGCTTTCAGGAAATGCTGTCAGATATTGAAGCCGGGCGGATCAATATGGTGGTTGTAAAAGATATGTCCCGATTTGGACGTGACTATCTGCAAGTCGGTATGTACACCGAAGTGTTGTTCCCGGAAAAGGATATACATTTCGTTGCAATCAACGATAATGTTGATAGCGAAAAGGGCGACAATGACTTTACACCACTTCGGAATCTGTTCAATGAATGGTACGCCCGTGATACCAGCAAGAAAATCCGTGCTGTGGTCAAGACAAAAGGAATGTCCGGCAAGCGGCTGAGCCATCTGCCGCCTTATGGTTATGTGAAAGATGATGATGGTAACTGGGCGATTGATGATGAAACCGGCTCGGTAGTCAAGGAGATTTTCGCAATGTGTTTGTCTGGTTTAGGACCGACAAAGATTGCCAATATCCTGACAGCAAGAAATATTCCTACTCCCGGTACTGTGAATTATCGGCGGTATGGAAACTTGCAGGGCTACTGTCCACAAGCTCCATGTAAATGGCTGTACCAAAGTGTCAGCAACATTTTAGAGCGTAAGGAGTATTTAGGACATACCGTCAATTTCAAAACAACCAAGAAGTCCTATAAGAGCAAAAAGGTCATTGTAAATGGCGATGATAAGCGGATGATTTTTGAAAACACTCATCCTGCTTTAATCGACCAGGATACATTTGATCGGGTTCAGATAATCAGAGAGGGACGCTGCCGACACACGAAAATGGGAACCGTTGGTTTATTCTCTGGTTTGTTGTTCTGTGCAGACTGTGGCTCCAAGATGTATCATCATCGTGGTTCCGGTATCAAGGAGAATTACGAATATTACACTTGTGCCGGATATAGTAAGCGTGTTAATCCCTGTACCACACATCATATCAGTATTAAAAACCTCAAGGTTTTAGTTACTGCTGATTTGAAGCGAGTTATGCACTTTACCACAGAGCATGAGCGTGAGTTTATAACCATGCTGGCGTCTTGTTCCATGCGGGAACAAAAACGGGTACTCGCAGAAATGCAGAAAGCACTGGACACCAGCCGAAGCCGGTATGATGAATTGGATAACATTATCCAGCACCTTTATGAAGATAAGATTAAGGGTAATTTGACGGATGACCGGTTCTCCAAGTTATCAGCGGGTTATGAAGCGGAGCAGAAAGGTCTGGAAGCAACGATTCGGGAATTGACTGAACAGCTTGCACAGAAAACCGATAAGACCATAAATATCGACCGTTTCATAAAGCTGGTTAAGCAGACCACTTCATTCGAGGAACTGACGCCAACACTGCTCAACACATTTATAGAGAAAATCTTAGTACATGATGTGGAAGTAACTGCGGATGGACAGAAACGCCAGAAGATCGAAATCGTCTACAATTTTATAGGCAGTGTGGAACTGCCGGAAGAAGCTGTTGCAGCAGACAGCGTTACCATAGAGCTGCCGCAGCCCAAAGGAAAGAAAAGAAAGAAGTCGGCGTAAAATTGCGCCGACTTACATTCCACTCTTTGGGTGTCCCTAACACTACTATACTAAAAAATATTATTGGTGTGGATGAAATATCAGAGCAATATATTGAAAAGAATACAGTAAATGGCCGCTTTGTTCAACGAGAAGAAAAGAAAGATACATTTGGTTGCAAATTGCCAAATGGAGATATTATTGGGAAACAAAGCTACTGGTTAAATAATGATTTTGTTTTGAATTATATAAAAGAGCATAGTAGTGAATTGGCATATAACATTGCATGGGAAAAGAAATAAAAAGGATCTTTACAAAAACAGTAAAATAAGATATTATATGTAAAGAACGATTGTTCGAATAATAAAAGAAGAGGTAATATAAAGTGAAGAAAACAGTTTGCGAATTGTTTGCCGGAGTTGGTGGTTTTAGATGTGGACTTAATAATATAAAAACAACAGAGGATTACGGTAAAGAAGAAAAATGGGATACAGTTTGGTTTAGTCAATGGGAGCCGGCAGAGAAGAATACACAGTACGCACATGACTGTTATGTATATCGGTTTGGAACACGATTAGATAATAATGGCAAAGATACTACGAATTATAATATTGAAGATGTAGATAAAGCAACACTTCCTGATTTTAACCTGTTAGTCGGTGGATTTCCGTGTCAGGACTATTCAGTAGCATCTTCGTTAGCTACTTCCAAAGGACTTGAAGGGAAAAAAGGAATTTTATGGTGGTCAATACGTGAGACTTTAGAAGCAAAGAAACCACCATTCGTATTATTAGAAAATGTTGATAGATTATTAAAATCTCCTGCAAAACAAAGAGGTAGAGATTTTGGTGTGATTCTTGCATGTTTTCGAGATGAAGGATATACAGTGGAATGGCGTGTGATAAATGCTGCGGAATATGGGTATCAGCAGAGACGTCGTAGAACATTTATTTTTGCTTATAAAAATAATACGAAATATGCAGAAAGAATTCTAAATACAATTGGATATACAAATACATTGGAAGAGGAACGTAAGAAAGAATGCATGGAAAATGCAGTCTTAAAAGAAGGGTTTTTTGCAGAAACATTTCTGGTAAATAAAGCAGAATCTACTAAGATTAAAATTAAAGAACTTCCGATAGAAGTGGGTGAAGTATCTGAAACATTCCAATGTGCATTTGAGAATTCTGGAATAATGAAAGACGGAATAATATATACAATGAAGACTGTTCCGGATTATCATGGAAAGCAGATAACTCTTGGCGATGTTATGGAAACAGGACAAGTAGAAGAACAGTATTTTATTCCAGAAGAAAAGTTATATTATACGGATCCTGCGGTTACACATAGTGATGAAACTGAACAGCGTCTTCCAAAGGAAGATAGACAGACCTGGCAGTACCTGAAAGGTGCAAAAAAATTGTTACGTACAAGTTCGACAGGCCATGAATATGTATTCTCAGAGGGTGCGATTTCTATGATCGATCAGGAAGATAAACCAGCACGTACAATGCTGACATCTGAAGGTGGATTCAGTAGAACAACTCATATTGTGAAAGATAAGATGACAGGAAGAGTAAGGTTACTTACTGCTACAGAAGCAGAGAGAATACAAGGATTTCCTACAAATCATACAAAGTATTGCTTGGTTAAAGGAGAAAAGGTAGAAATGCCATTGAGAAAGCGTAGATTTATGATGGGAAATGCATTAGTGGTTAATTTGATAGTAGATATGGAGAAAACACTAAATGATATATTTGATGAAGAATGAGATGGTGTTTGAAATCTATATATAAAAAATTCATTGATAAAAATTATTTCTGATAGAGGGACCGGCAGGAAAGAATTCAATTTTGAGAACCTTTTCAAAATGATTTTTTTCTAGCTACTATTAATTAAAATATTAGAGATAATTATGTTTTTATTTTCATGTTTAAAAATTTCATGCTATCATATATTTATATAGTTCCTTTCATAGTATCTAGACAATATCAATGATAAACGAACTATAAAACGAAACAACAGCTAGAATTCTAGCTGTTTTTTTTATGACAATTAAATTATCAGAAATACATCCCCAAAAAATTGAGCTCCATGAGTTATTTTATAACCCTTAAAAATATAAAATAAAACCAATATATCTTCTAGATATCAAAAATCATGAGGATATGTTTTTTATATGAGAGATATATCAAAATATAATATCAATTTTGTTTTCATTTTCGAAAATTTCTACATTGATATCTAACCAGTTTTCTAAACCATCCAATTTCTTTTTTATTTTTTTAAATATTTCATTATTTTTAAATAATAAGGATATGTGTTTATAATTAAATACACATTCTATACTATTTAAAACTTCTATTGGTTCAATGTTTAATCCATAATCGGGATCACAACAAGTTTTTATAGGTTCTAATGTATCAGCTAGAGCTAAAATAAATAACAAAGGATTGTTATCGAATTGTATTGGTTGAGCATATGGAGGAATCAATTGTTCTAAGCCACATTTTTCATATAATTCTATTGTTCCATAATCAGTTGCAAACCACATATTATGAGAAATAATACAGTCAGCTAAATATGCAAATATAGGAAATTGATTAACACTAAAATGAAGATTATTTACATAGAAATTCTCTATATTTTTACTAGCATCATTTAATGAAATATAAGATAAATAATAATTTTTTACTAAGCTATCATATAACCATAGCCCACCGACTATTCCATGATCATAATGATTGATATATTCATTCATTTTGCAATATTCTAAATAATTAAAAATAGTAGATTTATGGTACATGCTACTTGTTAATATAGTTCCATTATTGAAAATAATGCTATTATTAGAACAAGGATTATTTCTAGAATTAGCTATGCTACATGGCTTTATAGGATTTATTCTAAAATAACAAGGAGAAGAATAAATTATTCCCAAGTCATAGTATGTATTATAGTTATGGTATTTATTGAATTTGTTAATAGGTTGATTATTTATGCTCATACGATTTTGAAAATCTTTGGATTTTTTCCTATATTCAAATTTATATGTCCAATCCTTTTCTTGAACATAACCCATATCATGAAATAAAGAAACTAAGAACCAAAGATAGCTAAATTCAAAAATTTCATTTTGATTATCATCAATTATTTTCAGGTCATGATATGAACTGTTTTTAATAAGTAAACCAATGAAAAAAACAGATAAGGTGTGATTTATTCTAAGTGGTTCACATTCTTGTATTATGTCATGTATTAAATAACTCTTTCCACCATATGCAAAAAAATCTTTTATAAAATTTTTAGCATCATTTATATTTTTAGGAAGTTCTAATTCATTTAAGTAATAATTCCAATCCATAGGATTATTTTTAAAATAATCAGACATTGTTTGATATAAGTTTTTCATATTAATCTCTTTTCTATAAATATTTTATAGTTTTATTTTAACGTATTACATTGATTTAATCATTAGGTTTTATGTATATGCACATTAAAAGCTGTTTAAATAAGTAAATGAAATTTGTTATGTTGCATTATTTAAATAGTTCAAAGAAATTTATCTAATCGTGATTTATCAAATCTCGATTAGATAAAAAATTAAAAATAATAAAAGAAAAATAGAAATAAATGGCGTATATATTAGTGAAGGGATATACTATTGATTGTAGTAAGGTATGATAAAGATAAGAGGTTAATATATATGTTGATGGAAATTTATTTAAGTGAAGAAAAAGCTAAAAAGAGTAATATAGATTTAAATGAATGTTATCAAAAGATAGATAAGTATTTTAAATCACGAGGAGTAGAAATTGTATCAAAAGGTATTTATAAAGGTGTTAGAAAAGATTTTGATACTTTTGCTATTGCACAAGGATCATTACCTGATACAAATTGGTTTTTAAAAGTAGTAGATCAATGGTATATAAGTTATTTTGGAGATGGACCTGAAAGTCCTGAATATAGAGAAGATGCTTTAAGATGTTATTATGAAGTAGAAAAACGTAATAATGGATTCTTTAGAAAGCAAAAAAGCGCTCAACTTTGATTTAAATGATTCTCTATTAAGAAAATACTACCCTTCAAAAAATTATAAAAAAGGATGGAGTGATATTAAAAAGTATTTTATTAATAATGGATTTAAACATAGACAATATTCAGGTTATGTTTCTAAGTATCCTATTTCAATGGCTGAAGTAGTACAAGTAATTAAAAAATTATCTTCAAATTATACATGGCTAAAATATTGTGTTAAAGAATTTGATGTAACAATTGTAAGTGATGAATATAGTATGAAAAGTTATATTCAACCAGTAGACGTTTTTGATTGATGATGTGAGGTATTTGATATATGTTGATGGAAATCTATTTAAGTGAAGAAAAGGCAAAAAAGAATAATATTGATTTGAATGAATGCTATCAAAAGATAGATAAGTATTTTAAATCACGTGGTGTAGAAATTGTATCAAAAGGTATTTATAAAGGTGTTAAAGAAGATTTTGATACTTTTGTAATTGCACAAATGCAGTTACCTGATACAAAATGGTTTTTAAAAATTGTTGATCAGTGGTATATAAGTTATTTTGGGGATACGCCAGATAGTCCTGAATATATGTCAGATGCATTAGATTCTTATTATCGAATTACTAAACAAACAAATGAATACATTAGAAAACAAAAACATCGTATTTAAACAAATAAAGTAAATAATGTAAGTTATCGGCAAAAAACATAAATTTATACGTTGCTAAAATGTATAGTTTTTGCCGATAACGGCAATAAAAAGCCCTCTAGTTTATCACTAAAGGGCTGTTATTATTTTTTGATCATAATAAATTGATAAGGTTTTAAAGTTGTTGGGTTGTAATTGTTGTAGTTATCTAACAAGATGTTTCCTTGAATATCAGGAATTGGTTGTTCGTTGTTTGTAAAGTTACATAAACAAATAATTTCTTGTCCTTGATAAGTACGTTCATAACCAATAACATCATCTACGGTATTTACTTCTTCAAAATCTCCATAAACAAGAGTATCTTCTTGTTTTCTAATAGAAATCATTTTTTTATAGAAGCTATAGATTGAATTTGGATCGTTGAATTGATTTTCAACATTGATTTTATCTTGGCTACCTGTCATTTTTAACCAAGGTTTGTGATTACTGAATCCAGCATATTCACTACTATCCCATTGCATTGGTGTTCTGGTATTATCTCTACTTCTAAGGTTAAGGAAATGTATGGCTTCTTCTTTAGTAAAGCCTTCTTCTAAGGCTCTTTGATATTGTCCATGACTTCCAATATCATCAAATTCATCAATGCTTTCTCTTTCAAAGTTTTCCATACCAATTTCTTCACCTTGATAGATAAATGGTGTTCCTCTTAAATTAAAGAACATACCAGCAAGCATTGTTTGAGAATAATAATTATGATTTTTCTTATCTAACACAAATTTATCGATTGCTCTAGGTTGATCATGATTTTCCAAGAAACTAGCAATCCATCCAAGCTTTTGAACTTCTCTTTGACTTGTAAATAAGAGTTCTTTAAATTGTTTAGTTGTCCAATCTTGTCTTTTAAACCATTCTTCATCTTCGCTAATATCAAAATTACAATAATTAAAATCAAACATCATTGAAAAACATCCTTGTTCACCAATAAAAATACCTAAATCCTTATATTGAACTCCAACAGCTTCAGCGACTGTCATACAATTATGTTTTTCAAATGTTTCTTTCTTTAATTCATCAAAGAATACTTCAATACCTGGTTGATTTCTAGAATAAGCAAAACAAGCACTTAAACCATCTTGTCCATCAACAGGACCATCTAAATATCTTTGATCCTTTTTAATAAAGTTAATTGCATCTACTCTAAATCCCGCAATCCCTTTATCTAACCACCAATTAATCATTTTATAAAGTTCTTGTCTTAAAGTTGGATTTTCCCAATTTAAATCAGGTTGTTTTTTAGAAAAAGCATGGAAATAATATTCATCTCTTCCTTCAACCTTTTGCCATACTGAACCTCCAAAAACAGATCTCCAGTTATTTGGTTCTTTACCATCTTTAGAGGATTTAAAGATATAATAGTCATGATAAGGACTATTTGGATCTTTTAGTGCTTCTTGAAACCAAGCATGTTCATCTGAACTATGATTGATAACGAGATCCATAATAATCTTAATTCCTTTATTTTTAGCTTTTTCAATCAATTCTTCTAAATCAGCCATTGTTCCAAATTCAGGATTAATATCATAATAATCAGAAATATCATATCCATTATCATCCATAGGTGATTTATAAATAGGACATAACCATAACAAAGTCACTCCTAAATCCTTTAAATAATCAAGCTTTTCAATGATCCCTCTTAAATCACCAATTCCATCTCCATTAGAGTCCTTAAAACTCTTAGGATAAATTTGATAAGCTATCTCTTTTTTCCACCATTCATTACTCATTTTCTTTTCTCTCCTTTAAAATATATAATTTAGAATAATAATCTCCAATACCATCCTTATTCTCACCACAAGAACTATCACTTATAATAAGTCCCACATTCATCAATTCATCTCCATATAAATCTAAACCATTAACATGATACATCTTATCTTCATCTAAACCTAATAAAGGTAAACGACGATAACCTACATTAACTTCTTGTAAAGGTCGATAGTAACCAACAATTGCTTGTGTTTTATCATGAGAGACAACCATCCAGGCTGTTTCGTTTGATGTAAATGGACTTTTTAAACGATAAAATGTTCCAAATTGAAATAAAGAACGATATTGTTTCATAAAACTAATTTGTTTTTTAATAATTTCTTTTTCTTCAAAGGTTAATTGATTAACATCTAATTCATAACCAAAAGTACCAAAATAAGCTACATTAGCACGTGTTTCAAGTGGTGTATTTCTAAATGTTTGATGATTAGGAATTGCTGAAACATGTGATCCCATTGAAGAAAGTGGGTAAACAAGAGAAGTTCCATATTGAATCTTTAATCTTTCAATAGCATCTGTATCATCACTGGTCCAACATTGAGGGGCATAATAAAGCATTCCTGGATCAAAGCGTGCTCCTCCACTTGCACAGGATTCAAAGAGTATATCAGGGTATTTAGTTGTTAGAACATCGTATAAATGATAAACACCTAGGATATATTCATGCATGACTCTTCCTTGTGATGAAACATCATGAGTGCTTGAATAGACTTCTGACATACAACGATTCATGTCCCATTTAATATATGAAATATAGGAATCATCAATCACATTCATCATTGCCTGGGCAATATATTCAACAACTTCATGATTAGAAAAATCTAAAATATATTGATTTCTTCCATGACAACTCTTTCTATGAGGAGTTTTTAATATCCATTCAGGATGATTTCTATATAAGTTAGAATCTTCATTGACCATCTCTGGTTCAAACCATAATCCAAATTTTAAACCTAAATCATGAATTCTCTTTGATAGACCACGAATTCCATGAGGCAGTTTATCTAAATTAGGGAACCAATCTCCTAATCCTTGATGATCATTATTTCTATTACCAAACCAACCATCATCTAACACAAATAACTCAATTCCTAATTCTTTTGCTGTATTAGCCATTGAAACAATCTTATCTTCATTAAAATCAAAATAAGTTCCTTCCCAATTATTCACCAAAATAGGTCTTACTTGATCTCGATACTTTCCTCTAGCAAGTCTTTTTTGATAAAGTTGATGATATGTTTGTGACATCTTATTCAGTCCTTGATTACTATAAACCATTACAACTTCAGGACTTTGAAAAGAATCTAAATGATTTAATAGATATTCAAAACAATGAGGATGAATTCCCATAGATACACGTGAGACATGATAATTATCGACTTCTACTTGGGCCAAAAAGTTACCACTATAAACCAAACTAAAACCTAAAACTTCACCACTTGTTTCTTTACAATTTTCTCTTTTTAAAGCAATAAAAGGATTAAATTGATGAGAAGAACAGCCTCTTAAAGAATAAATACTTTGAATACCTTCAGTAAGTTTTCTTGTTTTAATAGAACGTTCTCTTGCCCATGATCCTGTAAGTTCAATCATTTCATAATCTTGATCAGGTAAGTCTAAAGACATAGACATCATTTGATTAAGTCTTAATTTTTGTTTTCCTTCATTAATAATAAAAGCATTTCTTGTAATAACAGGTAAATCATGATAAATGGTATAACTTAACTGTAATTTTGTATCAATAACATCATCATATAGGGTAATGATCAATGTTTGTGCTTCATCTTCTTTTTCTACATAAGTTGCAGGTAAATGATCTAATTGAGGTTTACCTTGAATTATTTGATGATTTACATATTCAAAGTTTAAAATATGACTGCCATTTTCTTGGGTGATATCGATTGCTGGATGACGTAAATCACCAGAACCATAAACAGGATATTCTTGTTTAATATGTTCTAATGAAAAAGTGAGATCACCTTCATAGCTACAAGATGACATTGGTCGAGGACTTGTTTCAAAAAGATGATCAAAGTTATCTCGATCATGAATTCTTTTCCCATAATAGAGTTGACCTAATTGATTGTTTTTTAAGATTTTAAAGATATAACTGATTTGATCATTATATAAATGAAAAGTTTTACTTTCTTCATGAAATTGAATCATAAATTTCTCCTACTCACTAAATAAAATTTTTAAAACATCTTCTAATCCATCATCTACAATAGATTTACAAACAATATTTGCTTTAGCTTTTAATAAATCACAGGCATTTCCCATGGCAACCCCTACACGACAAAATTCAATCATTTCTAAATCGTTTTCTCCATCACCAAAAGCGTATGTGTCATCTTGATCTAAATGATAATAATCAAGAACTTTTTGAATACCTGTTGCTTTTGAAATTGTTGGTGAATAGAATTCAAATGCATTGTCACTACCATGTTCATCAAAATTAATGACATAACCAAAATCATTTTGGATATAATTTTCTATTTTTTCACGATCTTTATTTGTGACATTTGCTTCTATTTTAATCGCTCTTTTTAATACCTCATTACGATCAAACTTTGTTGTAAATAGATCTTCAAAATGTCCATTTTGAACAAAGAAGTTATAAAGTTCTTTATAAGAAGGATCAATGTATAAATGATTCGCTGTCGCAATCATATAATCACAATGAAGGTCTTCTAACATATTTGCTGTCTTTAAACATAACTCATAATCCATTCTATTTTCATAAATAGATTTTCCATCAATTTCTACATAACCACCATTATTTAAAACATAACCATCAAAAGTACCATCCCACCACTTTTGATCTAACATGGCTTTAGGACGTCCACTACAAATAAAGAGTTTATGTCCTTGTTCCTTTAATCTTTTTAGTTCTTTTTGTACACCTTGAGGAATTTCTTGAATACCACCATAAGACCATATTAATGTTCCATCAATATCAAAAAATAATACCTTTTGTTTCATAACGTTTCTCCTTTCATTAATTATATCACAAAGTAATAATCAATAATTTTCAAGAAAAGAAAATAGACAAATACGTAAGAAAGTACGCAAGATAATACGTATGATAGTACGTATGAAAAGGAGAAGTTAGAAATGAGTTATCAACCACTTTATACCATCACAAATCAAATATTAGCCTATGTATCTTCTATTTCTGAAAAAATAGGAAACATTTCAGCTACGCATAATTTAGAATCAAAGCCCCATTTACGAAGAAATAACCGTATTAGATCAATTCATTCGTCTTTAAAAATAGAAGCTAATTCTTTGTCTTTAGGACAAGTAAGAGATGTTATAAATGGTAAAATTGTTTTAGGTAAACAAAAAGAAATTCAAGAAGTAAAGAATGCTTTTGATGCTTATGAAAGAATAAAAGAAATAGATCCTTATGATATTGAAGAATTAAAAAAGTCTCATGGTATTATGACAAAATATGTTGTTGATATATCAGGTGAATTTCGTAATAGTGATGAAGGGGTTTTTGATGATCGAGGACGTTGTATTTTTATTGCGCCACCCCCATATCTTGTTCCTTCACTTATGGATGACTTATTTAATTGGATGCAAGATGAAAAAGATAATACGCATCCTTTAATATTAAGTTGTATATTTCATTATGAATTTGTTTTTATTCATCCCTTTTGTGATGGAAATGGAAGAATTGCAAGATTATGGCATACAACACTATTATCTAAATGGAAACCAATCTTTGAATATATTCCACTTGAAAGTCAAATAGAAAAATTTCAAGATGGTTACTATAGTGTAATAGCTAAGTGTCATGTATTAGGAGAATCAACTTTATTTATTGAATTTATGTTAAGTCAAATAGATAAAATTTTAGATGATATTTCTAAACAAGTTAATGAAGATATTGAACAAATAGATCCTAATATAAAAAAATTACTAGATGTTATGGAAGATGATGTTTCCTATTCTAGTAATGAGCTTATGCAAAAACTTAATTTAAAAGCAAAAGAAGGATTTAGAAGAAACTATCTTCGTCCTGCGATAGATCAAAATTTGATTTATATGACAATACCGGATAAACCAAAAAGTAAAAATCAACGTTATATCAAAGTATAGTAAAAAAAGGAATCTTGCGATTCCTTTTGAATTAATCATCTAAAATAGAAGATCCATTTGTAGCAATCACTTCTTTATACCAATCATATGATTTCTTTTTAGAACGTTTATAAGTACCATTACCATAATCATCAACATCTACATAAATAAATCCATAACGTTTAGACATTTGATTTGTAGAGTTAGATAATAAATCAATTGGTGCCCAAGTTGTATAACCCATTAATTCAACACCATCTTCTTCAATAGATTTATACATTTGACGAATATGCTCTCTTAAATAATCAATACGATAATCATCATTAATAGACCCATCTTCTTCCACTGTATCTTTCGCTCCTAAACCATTTTCTACAATAAATAATGGTTTTCTATAACGATCATATAAATCAACACATGAAATTCTTAAACCGATTGGATCAATTTGCCATCCCCAATCAGAACTTGGAATATATGGATTTTTAATAGCTGTTTCTGTATTACCTGCACTCATTTCTAAGCCTTTTGTATCAGCAGCCACACAACTTGATGAATAATAACTAAATGAAATAAAATCAACAGGATATTTTTTCATGATTTCTAGATCTTCATCAGTCATTTTAATATTGAATCCTTTATTTTTATACATTTGTAATAAGTATTTAGGATATTCACCATGAACTTGTGTATCGCTATAACAATAGATTTGTCTCATTCTTTGTTGTTGTTCTAAAATGTCTTCTGGTTTACAAGTATATGGATAGTAAGTTAATTTTGTAAGCATACAACCTACTTTAGCGTCAGGAATGTTTTCATGTGTAATTTTTACAGCAAGTGCACTTGCCACAAATTGATGATGCATTGCTTGATATTCAACTTCTTCAAATTCTTCTGGTTTGAATCTTGATTCAATAAGTCCACCGGTCATAAATGGATGTCTAATGATTGAATCAATTTCATTGAATGTTAACCATAATTTTACTTTATCTTTATATCTTTTAGTAATAACATCAACATAACGTGTAAAGAATTCAATGGAACGACGATCATACCAACCATTATAGTCCATACAGAATGCTAGTGGTGGTTCATAATGGGACATAGTAACTAATGGTTGCATCCCATATTTTAAACATTCATCAAAGACATCATCATAGAATTTTAAACCTTCTTCATTTGGTTCTAATTCATCCCCTCTAGGGAAAATACGAGACCAAGCAATAGACATTCTATAAACTTTAAATCCCATACCCGCAAGTAAAGCAATATCTTCTTTATAATGATGATAAAAATCAATCCCATGGCGTTTAGGATAATAAACTTCATCATCTGTACTTAAAGCTTTTTCAATCATTTCATCAGAAATATCACATAAACCATGTGTATTTAATAAATCTTTCATAGATTTAGGATCAGTGAATAATTGTACATCACTACAACTTACACCTTTTCCGCCTTCTTTCCAACCACCTTCATATTGGTTAGCGGCAGTAGCTCCACCCCATAAAAATCCTTCTGGAAATTGTTTCATATTATATTTCTCCTTATTTTTTATTATCAAATTCATTATATCGATATTATTGAATATTTGTTTGTTTTTTCATAATATAAAAACTAATTCTACTTATAAGAGGTGTTGTTTTCTATTTAAAATGATATGATTTGATTAAAGGAAGTGGTCATATGGATCTTACCAAAATAGGTAAATATATAGCTTTTAAAAGAAAAGAACAAGGCTTAACACAAAAACAGCTTGCTGAAAAGTTAAATATGTCTGATAAATCAGTCTCTAAATGGGAAAGAGGTATATGTTTACCGGATGTCTCTGTTTATCTAGAATTATGTAAAATACTAGATATAAGTATTAATGAGTTTCTGGCTGGCGAAGATATACCTAAAGAAACAATTGAACAAAAAGCAGAAGAAAATATTATTCAGATTACAAAAGATAATAAAAACAAACAAAAGTATCTAAAGAAAATTATAAGATTATTAATAGTTATGCTTGTTGTTTTCATATTTATTACAAGCATATTTATCTACAAAAAATTAACACAACCACAAAACTATATAGAACCTTATTTAGAAAAAAGCACAGAAATGCAAACGGCAAATATGCTTTCTAGTCATCCAGGGAATATTTTGTTATTTCATTATAATTCAAAAAAGAATTATGATTCATTAACTATGTATTTAACCCAATATCAAAAAGGTAAAAAGATATCTGATAAAGAAATCTGTACATTTTATAATAATCCTTCAAAAGGAACAAATACCGGAAATATTGCTTTAGTAGTTGATTATGAAGCTTCTACTTTGAAGATTATAGATGCTTTTGAAGATGGGTATTATGTAGCTGAAGGTATTTCATTTTTAGAAAACATTAGTAACTATGATGTTTGGGATTATGATAAAATTGAAGAAAAAACATCTATTAAATATAGTAAAAAACAAATGTTAGTGGCATTATCTTATGGAAAAAATCATGTCACATCTCTTCCTATAAAAGGGTTAGAAACAAACAAAAAGATAAAGAATGATTATACATGTATTCTTTCAATTAAGTTTAAGTAAAAACGTCATCACTTGGATGACGTTTTTTAAAAATCAAATTTATTCTTTTTCTTCATAACAATAAAGACAGTTATACAAATAAGAGCAGATAAAATAGAACCAAGAGCGGGTGTAAGTCCCATTGGTAGTAATGTTTCAGGGAAAAGTTTAGAAGTAATATAAGCTCCTGGAACTCTTATAAGGGCTATGGAAATTACATTATGAATAAAGGAAATAATGGAATAACCATAAGCTGTAAAGAATCCACTAAAACAAAAATGAATAGAAGCAAAGACACAATCTAAAACATATCCTTTTAAATATTGACTACCATACATAATAACTGCAGCTTCACTTGTAAATAACGAAAGAATTTCTTTGGAAATAAATTGACAAGTAAGCGCAAAGAAAATTCCAAATCCTAAAGCAATAAAGCATCCATAGCGTAAAGTTTGTCTTGCTCTTTGATGTTGTTTTGTTCCAACACATTGTGCACAGATTGCCGAGATGGCAGATAACATACTTGATGGTACTAAGAATAAAAAGCTAATGATTTTTTCTACAACACCAACTGCTGCGGCAATATCAACGCCACGGCTATTGGCAATAATCGTAATAATGATAAATGAAATTTGAATCAAACCATCTTGCATAGAAATAGGAAAACCAATTTTAAAGATATCTTTAATAATCTTTTTACGTAATTTAAAATGGTGTCTATGGATGACAATCAATTTTCTTTTAATAATTGCAAATAAAGCAACAATTACACTAATAAGTTGTGAAATCACTGTCCCAAATGCTGCTCCAACGGCATGCATATTGAAATAACCAATGAAAATAAAATCTAACACGATATTAAAAAAACAAGCAACTGCCACAAAATACATAGGGCTTTTAGAATCCCCTAATCCTCTAAAAATAGAACTAATAATATTGTAAGCAGTAATAAAAGGAATACCGATAAAACATATTTTTAAATAAATCGTTGTTTCTTGAATCGCTTCTACAGGTGTAGACATAATAGAAACAATCGGATCAATAAAGAATAATAAAATCAAAGTAACGATCAGAGATAAAATCATAAAGATAATGATTGTATTTCCTACAGTCATCCTTTTTTCTTCTTCTTTTCTTTCACCAACATAACGACCAATCATGACCGTTGAACCCATTGCAATTCCTACAAGCATAACAGTAATCATATGCATGACCTGACTTCCAATAGAAACCCCTGATAAAGAAGCAGCTCCATTGTATTGACCGACAATAAATAAATCAGCCATGCCATAGAATGTTTGTAAGAAATTAGCAAGTAAAAATGGTAATGAGAAAGTAATAATATTTTTTAAGGCACTGCCTTTTGTTAAATCTTTTTGCATAACATCAACTCCTTGCTTTGTATTATATAGGATAAATGTTAAAAGATAAAACGAAAAAAAATGCTTAATCTAGCACTTTTTTTCATGGATATGTTTCAATAATAGATTTAAGTTCTCTGATTTATTTTGTTTTAAATAAACAAGATCTATTTTTTCAAGATCAGCAAAGTATTTACTAATATCCTCTAAATAGAACTGATCTCTATTTTCTACTTCTTTGGTAGGAAGGATTGAAAAACCTCTAGATAGATTAAGTAAAAGAAGTTGTTTAGGAAATTCTTTAACGTATTCTACTTTATTAAAAGTTGTATGATAAATTTTATAAAGTTCATCTTTACATAATTGATGATAGTTTTGATCTGTTGCTTTTGTAATATAGGGAACAGATTGAATGACCTTTTCTATTGTATGATATTTATGGATCAGTTCTTTTGAACAAACAAGAGAAACGTTTTCTTTAGATAAGGTTGTTGTTTCAATTGGATTGTTTTTGTAGAAAGAGAGCATGCTTGGAGAAATTAACGCATCGAGTTGATGCGCTTTTAGGCCTTCAATCAATTCATTTTCTTCAAGATAAGAATAAGAAATAGAAAGATGTGGATATTTCTTTTCAAAGCTTTCAAGAATTTCAAAGTCTGTAAAATCTGTTGTTTTCATGCCTATATGTAAAGTATTCGTTTGTTGAATATTTTGACATAAAGTTTGATAAGAAGCATAAATGTTTTTCATTCCTTCATAGAACTGTTTTCCTTGTTTAGTAAGAGTTAATGTTCTATGTTCTCTTATAAATAGCTGTGTTTGGAGTTCTTGTTCTAAGACAGCAATGTATTTAGACATGGTTGTTTGTCCAATATGACAAGCGTTAGCTGCTTGCGTAAAGTTTTTATATTCAACAGCTTTAAAGAAATAATGTATTCTATTTAGATCCATATTATCACCTCTTTCATTATAACAAAAAAAGGAGCAATGAAGCTCCTTTGCTCAATATTTATTTACGTTTGAATAATGATTTTAAACCACGAGAGATTACTTGAAAGAAACTAAGAGAACGAACCATATTATTTGGATCAACATAATTTCTAACAGCTCTTAATGTCTTTTTATTATCTCTTGTCGAAAAGATAAAGTTTCCGTTGTTTTTCGTAACAACTGCAAAACGAGGAATCCATTTTCCTTTAAACATGACACTTGCCATGATTTCTGTTACTTCAGACCAAGGAATTTGAATATAATCATTGACGTTTTTATCATTGTAATATTCAAAAGCTTCATCCCCGACTAACACTTTACCATAGTTTGCCATTCCTAAATAAGAAGTAGCATTAATTGTTAAATCGACTTTTTTATTTAATGATTGTACCATATATTCCCTCCATAAATATTGAACTTTTTAAATTACATAATTCCAGCTAAACGAGCTAAGATACCAACGATAAATAATGCAACGATAATAACGATTGGTGAAACTTTTTTCTTTAATAACCAGCAGCAAAGTAATGTAAGTAATAATGCTGCAAGACCAGGAATTAATTGATCTAGGTTTTGTTGTAAAGTAGTAACTTTAATTTTATCTAATCCAGTAGCTCCAAGGGAAGCATATTGAGATAAAGCTGATTTAATACCTTCAGCCCCACCTTTGATTTGACTCCAATCAATATAAGCACCTTCAGATTGAGCAACTCTAGAAACAACAGGAGTAAATGAAATACTTACCCAACGTTGAACTAAAGAACCGATAATGAACATACCTAAAATAGAAGCACCTTGAGTAATTTTACCTAATAAACCACCAGATAAATCTTGTGCGATAGAAGTACCAACTTGATATCCAAATTCTTGAGTATACCAAATAAATGCCATACGGATAATATTCCAAGCAAAGAAGAATAATAATGGACCAACAATACTTCCACCTAAAGCAAGAGAAGCACCTAAAGCACCTAAGATTGGTCTTAAAGTGAACCAGAATACTGGATCTCCAACCCCTGCAAGAGGTCCCATCATACCAACTTTAACCCCTTGAATAGCTTGATTATTGATTTCAGTACCATTAGCTCTTTCTTCTTCTAAGGCTAATGTAACACCCATAACTGGAGCTGAAACATAAGGATGTGTATTATAGAATTCTAGATGTCTTTTTAAAGCATCTGCTCTATCTTGTGGATCTTTGTATAATTTTTTGATAGCTGGGATAATTGAATAACACCAACCACCATTTTGCATACGTTCATAGTTCCATGATCCTTGAAGGAACTGATGACGCCAAGCAACTGATAAACGATCTTTTTTACTTAATTGAATTTTTTCTGCCATATTTCTTTCCTCCTTCAAGATTAATAGTCATTTAAAATATCACCTAATGGATCACCAGAACCAGTAGAACCACCATTACCAGAACCACCGTTTTCTTTTAATCCTAAGTAAATTAAAGCAATAGCAACACCTAAAGCACCTAAAGCGATTAATGTTAATTCGCTTAATGCAGCTAATACGAAACCGATAGCAAAGAATGGCCAAGTTTCTTTAGTTGACATCATATTAATAACCATTGCATAACCTACAGCGGCAACCATTCCACCACCAACAGTCATACCACCTGATAACCAAGCAGGCATTTGATTTAAAACACTAGTTACTGCTTCAGCAGGAACGATACATAGTGCAGCAGCAGGAACTGCGATTCTGACACCTTGTAATAAGATACCTAAAATTTGATAGATTTCAATTTTACGGTAATCACCTTTTTCAGCAGCACCATCCATTAAGTGAACTAATGGGATAGCGATTGTACGACAAATCATAGTTAAGAATAAACCAGCTACTGATAAAGGAATTGCAACAGCAATTGAAGTAGAGATAGCTGTTTGTGTATTAACAGTACCACCATTTAAACCTAAAACCATGATAATTGCAGAAGCAACAGAAGCTAAAGCAGCATCTGGAGCAACAGCAGCACCAACGTTTGCCCATCCTAAGGCAATCATTTGTAAAGAACCACCTAAGACAATACCTTCACTTAGATGTCCTGAAACTAAACCAATTAAAGTACACGCTACTAGTGGTTGATGGAATTGGAATTCATCTAAAATCCCTTCCATACCTGCTAATAATGCTACTAAAATAATTAACATAATAGTAATTGCAGACATTAAATTTTCCCCCTATTTCATATTTTGAAGTTCAGTCTTTGCTTTTTTAAGAAGACTGTCCATATTTTCTTTAGAATCAGCAGGTACTTTACGAACATCGAAAGTAACACCCATTTCTTTTAATTTTTCTAAAGTTTCAACATCTTTTTGATCCATAGCAATGGCTTTATTAACAACTACTTTACCAACTGAGTGAGCCATAGAACCAATATTTAATTCTTTAATATCAACGCCACCTTCAATAGCTCTTAAAGCATCTTGAGGAGTTTCAAATAACAATAAAGCTTTAGTAGCACCAAAACGAGGATCTTTAGCGACTTCAATCATCTTTTTGACTGGTACAACGTTTGCTTTAACACCTGGTGGTGCAGCTTGTTCAATCATTTGTTTACGTAATGCATCTTGAGATACTGCATCAGATACAACAATGATACGAGTTGGTTGAGTTGATTTTGTCCAAGTAGTAGCTACTTGACCATGTAATAAACGTGTATCAACACGAGCTAAGACATATTTAATATGTCCATCTCCAAGAACAGTTCCTTCAGGAATAGCCCCAGCAGGTGCTGGTTGTTCATCTTTTACTGCTTCTTCCTTTTTAGGTTCTAATTCTTCTGGACGAATGTTAACTCCGTCTCTAGCAACTTCACAGATATGAGTTGCGATTTCATGTGCGCTGTCAGTAGACATACGCATTGCATATGCTTCAATAAGCATTGGTAAATTTAACCCAGTAACGATTGCCCAATGATCTTCATGACCGTTAAGTAATAAGTTTGCTTGGTTGAAAGGAGTACCACTCCATAAATCAACTAAGAAAAGAACTTCGTCTTGATTTTCAAAAGTGGAAATAGCTTCTTCCATTTTTGCTCTTAAATCATCAGGACCTTCACTTGGTTGTAAAGTCACAGCTTTTACATCTTTTTGTTCACCGAAAATCATAGAACCAGATTGTAAAATTCCATTAGCGAATTCACCATGACTTGCAAGAATAATTCCTACCATATTTTTCCTCCCTCTCTTTAATTAACATTGAATAACAAAAAAGTAGGCCAACTATTTAAAAGAAGATACAATAAAGCTATTGCTCTTTTTTAAAATAGTTAATGCCTACTTAAAGTTACACACTATTGAATATTCAATTTAATTACAGTGGTATACTAACACCAAAAAATGTAAGCGTCAATCATTTTTTACATTTTTATGTTCTTTCATTATTTTTTATCATACAAAAAATAATGAAAAGAATAAAATATAATATAAAACAATCACAATTTATCAATAAATAAAAAAAGGAGTTTCCTCCTAATTTTGAAATGCACTTGATAAAATTCTTTCCAAATGTAAAGCAAGATAACCAACTTCTGATTCTGGTAATTCTTTATGAAGTACCTTTGATAAATTATCACACATTCTTATTGCTTGTTCATAAGCAAAAGGAAATTTATCTTTGGTAAATTCACTAATATCCATTTGTAATTGTTCATTAGTATTTAAACGAATGATTAGGAATTTAATATGATTCATTAAACGGGCATAAGAAATAGATTCAATATCAATTTTTACATTTAAATCCGTTTGTAATTTAATAATACTTTCATGAACAATACGAGCAGCTTCCATGGATTCTCCTACTTTATTAGAAGAAATTGCCGAGTGAATATGTAAAGTAATGAAACTTACTTCATCATTGTTGATTTCTTTATTAATAAAAGATTTAATAATTTCTTTTGATTTTAAAGCAACTTCATATTCATCAGGGAAAAGAAGTCGTATATCATAAGTAAATGGATTACTAGGCATGATATTTTCATCCATACGTTTGATTGTAAAATGAATATGATCAGCAAGTGGAATAAGAATATCATGATTTACTTTTTGAAATTTATTAGTTGCTTCTTTGATGATTTCAGCCGCAATTTCTAAATAAACTGGATTAATATAATCAATAACTTTCTTTAACTTATCTTTGGCTTGATAGTTTTTTTGCATCATATATTTTTTAGCTTGAGGTGGAATTTCAAAATGATCATTTACTTTTTTACCAAAACCAATTCCTTTAGCCAAAATAATAATTTCATTATTACCTTCTTTAGCAAGAATGGTATTATTATTTAATATTTTTAAGACTTGATACATTTTGTTCACCTACTCTCTTATTTTTAAAACTGTTTCGCCAATTTTTTTATTTCCATAAATCTTTTCAAGAGACCGTTGTCCTTTGGTTACGATCATTAAAATACAATCATCTACCGCATTTTCTTTAATATAATGCAAATCTGCATTCCATAAAAGATCTCCTTTTTTGACCCTTTGATTTATTTTAACAAGAAGTTCAAACCCTTGTCCATTTAATTTTACGGTATTAATACCAAAATGAATCAATAATTCCATTCCATTATCCAATTCTATACCAATAGCATGTTTTGTAGGATAAAGCATGGAAATCGTTCCATCACAAGGAGAAACCACTACACCATGAAGAGGGCGAATCATTAAACCATCTCCTAGAAGTTTATGGGCAAAGATATCATCACTACAATCTTCAATTGGTAAAACTTCGCCATCAACAATATTCCCAATTTCTAAATCTGTTGTATGATAAACAATTGTTTTTTCTTCATCATAAGCTTCGGGGACGTTTTCAAGATAATCATCAATCTTTGTTTTTAAAGAAGAAGCTTTAGGACCAAAAATAATTTGAATTGCATTTCCCTGTAATAATACAGCTGCAGCCCCTGCTTGTTTTAAAGAAGCTTCACTTACTAATTCAGGTTCTTGTAAGGTTGCACGTAATCGCGTAATACAACAATCTAGCTCTGTAAAGTTATGGCGACCACCTAATCCTTTAAGAATCATTTGAACTTGAGGATCAATTAAGGATTGATCAAAAGAATAATCCATTTTCTTTTTATTAAAAATCGTTAATTTATTATCATCTTCTCTTCCTGGTGTTTTTAAATCAAATTTCTTAATTAAAAAACGGAATGAAAAATAATATAGGAAGAAATAAATAAGCCCAAAGATTACAATAAAAATCCAATGAGTTTTACTATTGCCTTGTAATACCCCAAAAACAAGAAAATCAATCAAACCACAAGAAAAAGTAAAGCCAATTGTCACTCTTAAAGCTTGTGCTAAAACAAAAGCCGTACCCGCTAAAAAGACATCCACTACAAATAACATAGGTGCTACAAAGATAAAAGTGAATTCAATCGGTTCAGTAATTCCAGTCAATATACTGGTAAGAGCCGCTGATAAAAAGAGACTTCTTACAACTTTTTTTGATTCATCTTTAGCACATTGATACATCGCTAAAGCAGCACCTGGTAAACCGAAAATCATAATCATAAATTCACCAGAGAAATATTTTGCTGCTTCAACACTGAAATGTTTTAGGTTTGGATCAGCTAATTGAGCAAAGAAAATATTTTGAGCACCATGAACTAAGACCCCATTAACTTCCATTGATCCCCCAATAGCGGTTTGATAAAAAGGCGTATAGAAAACATGGTGTAAACCAAAAGGAACAAGAGCTCGTTTAACAATTCCATAAACGAAAGTACCTCCATAACCACTACTGGCAATCAATTGTCCAATCTTAAAGATACTTGATTGAATACTAGGCCAAATATAAAACATTAAAAAACCAATAAAAATATAAACAATTGTTGAAATAATTGGGACAAATCTTTCCCCTTCAAAGAAAGACAAAAAATTAGGTAATTGAATTTGATAGAAATGGTTATGTAAATAACTTACACCTAAACCAACAATAATCCCACCAAAGACTCCCATTTGTAGTGACATTTGTCCATATACATTTATCAATGTTCCATCTACGGCATCAACTAAAACTTTATTACCATTAATAACACCATTAAAAGTAAGTAAACTATGAATTGTTGAATGCATCACAAAAAAAGCAATAATCGAAGATAAAACAGCGACTTCTTTTGATTTCTTAGCCATTCCTGAAGCAACAGAAGCGGCAAAAATTAACGGTAGATTATCAAAAATAGTTTGTCCAACAGCCATTAATAACGTTAATATTTGATTTAAAATTGTTCCATATCCCAAAATACTTTCCATACCAAGTGAGGCAATCGTTGCTTCATTTGTAAGTGAACTTCCAATTCCTAAAAACATCCCTGCAATTGGAAGAACAGCAATAGGTAACATAAAACTACGCCCTATTCTTTGTAAAACACCAAAGACTTTTTTTCTCATATATTTCCTTTCCCATGGTTTCTTTGAAGAAACTATATCACTTCAAAGTGCGTACTTATATAAATATCAGTAAAAGTATATACTTTTTTTATACAAAATGATAGGAGAAAAAAGATGATTGCAGTAGATTTATTGAGTGAAATTTTTATTTTAATTGTATTAGGAATTTATTTGAAAAGGAATAACGTTATTGATGGACATACAGTGGATCAATTAACTGATTTAATTGTAAAAATATGGTATACTCACATACAATTTTGGGATATGAAAAAGATAGAGTTAAGCGCTTACATGTGTTACTATATATCTAGGAGGATTTTTTATGGGAAAATTGGATAATAAAGTGGCAATTATTACAGGAGGAAATGCTGGCGTAGGTAAAGAAATCGCTAAATTGTTTGCAAGTGAAGGAGCAAAAGTTGTTATTTCAGCAAGACGTCAACAAGTTTTAGAAGAAGCAGCAAAAGAAATTGAAGCAGCAGGAGGAACTGTTTTATGTGTTCCTACTGATATTTCTAAAGTGGATGATGTTAAAAACTTAGTAAGTAAAACAGTTGAAACTTTTGGTCAATTAGATATTTTAATTAATAATGCAGGTGTTTTAGATAAAGGATTAAATGCGATTGATCAAATTGATTATGATGATTTAAATAGAGTTATTGATATTAATCAAAAAGGAACAATGTATTGTATGTCAGAAGTTTTAAAAGTGATGAAAAGTGGAGCTTCTATTGTTAATATCTCAAGTGTTGCTGGACAATATGGTGCTGGTGGTGCTGTTTATGTATCTACTAAAGCAGCAATTATTGGGGTAACAAAACATGCAGCAATGCGTTTTGCTAAAGAAAAAATTAGATGTAATGTTATCTGTCCAGGAAGTATTACAACAGATATGGCAGCAGGATTAACACCTGATACAATGGATATGAAAATGATGGGTGCTATGTCAGCTCATAGTGATTTAACACTTCAACCTTGTAGTCCTTTAGACGTTGCAAAAGTAGCACTTTTCTTAGCAAGTGATGATGCAGCACCACTTACAGGACAAGTTGTTGTAAGTGATTATGGAGTAGATTTATAATATGTGAAACCGCACAATGTGCGGTTTTTAATTGATTTGTTTTTTAATCATTGTATGAATGTTCTCCTCATGTCTAAAGACAGGGGATTATTGTTACCTGCCAACATTGTTGGCAGACCAGTTCATTTCTGATAGGTTGTAGTGCAAGATAGGGGTATGCCATTACCCTTCCTAGAGCCGAATACAAGTTAATGTATCTACAATTAATTTCATAATAGCAACATTACTTACCTTTTAATCATTAAATACGACTTCTTTATCCGCTACATTTTTCATGATTAATTGTAATTCTAACTTCTTTTTTCCTTATCTTCTATCAATTCAATATGCCCTTTTCCCATAATATTTTGATATTTCATAGAATATTGACAAGATGTTCTTCTTTCAACAAAATATATTAAATCGAGTTTCTTTCCTACTTTTGCAACATGAATGTTTATTATTATAAGTATAACAATAATTTAAATGAACAAAACACTGCTTTGATCTATAAAATCTAAACGGCAACATTGATTATTTTCAATGATTTCTTTTATTTAAATCTGTAATTTCTCGTTCTGTTCGTCGCATAACTATGCTCCAAAATGATCTTTTTTAAAATGTTTATAATAAATAATAAAGAGAAAGGAAGTTGTAAACCAAGTGATTGGATAAGAAATAACAACACCTTTTAATGTTGGATAATGAGGAGAAATAAAGGTTACCCAAGCAACACGCAAAACACAAATACCAATACAGACAAGAAGCATTGGTTTAAAAGATTCCCCACAACCTCTCATTGTTCCAGAAAAAATTTCTACACAACAGTAAGAAAAATAGAAAGGCATTAAAAAGAGTATTAAACTTTGACATTGATTAATGATGGCTGGATCAGATGAAAAGAGTTTTGTAATATAACTTCCCCCAAAGCATAAGATCACACTTAAAGAAACTGCCATTGTTAAGGCAATCGCTAAAGCTGTTTTCGCTCCTTTTTGAATACGATCATAAAGATGAGCACCATAGTTTTGTCCTACAAAAGTTGTAATTGCGGCACCAATGGCTGCCATAGCCATCCAAAATAAAGCATCAATCTTTACATAGACTGACCATGAAGCAATGGTTTGAGTTCCAAAGGCATTAATATGTGTTTGTAAGACGATATTGGCGATACTATACATTGTTGATTGAATTCCAGCAGGAGCACCAATTTTAACAATTTTCTTTAATACATGTAAATGAAATTTAATTTTTGATAATGTAAGTTGATAGACATTTTTAGAAAACATTAGTTGAATTGTGACTAAAATAGCACATACTGTTTGAGCAATAAAAGTCGCAATCGCTGCCCCAGCAATACCTTTATGTAAAATAACAACTAAAACAAAATCAAAAACAACATTAACAATACTACAAATAATTAAATAATAAAGTGGTCTTTTACTATCTCCTACGGCTCTTAAAATTCCTGAACCAATATTATAAATAGCTCCGGGAATCATCCCTAAAAAGTAAAGTCTCATATAAAGACTGGCATCATTTAAAATATCATGAGGAACACCTATTGCATCTAAACATTGATAAGAAAAGAATAAACCAAAAAGCATCATGATAATTCCACTAACAATAGCAAGCATATATGAAGTATGGACTGCTTGATGTATCTTACCTTTATTATGAGCTCCATAATATTGAGCAATAACAACAGAAGCTCCAGTTGATAAACCAACATAGAAGTTAACAACTAAGTTTGTCAAATTCCCTGTTGAACCAACAGCAGCAAGAGCATTTGTCCCACAAGCTTGACCAACAATAATGGTATCAACGGTATTATATAGTTGTTGAAAAAAGCTCCCAATTAATATTGGAAAAAAGAAAAAAAGTAATTGTTTCCAAATAACTCCCTTAGTAAAATCTTGTGTTTTATTCATAGATTCCCCTCCTATAATAAAAAACATCCAAAGGTGCATCACTTGGAATAATGGTATCACATAATTTTTGACAAAACAACCAAAGAAGAAACATCAAAAAGTCAAATAAAGTTCATATTTCTTCTTTATGATAATACACGAAAGGAGGAACAAGAACTTACTTAAACAAAACTTAATTATAAACTTCCCTTTTTAAAAAAGATAATAATAGATTAAAAAACAGATTCTCCCCCTCCCTTTTGAATCTGTTTTTTGTTGTTTCTATATAATGAAAATGATAAGGTAGATAAAGAGAGGTACAAATCTATGTTATTTAAAGATAAATTAAAAGAACCTGTTATTTATAAAGGGAGTAATAAGGCAATAAATGAACTAAATCAAATACAAGAATATTTAAAAACACATACAAGTAAAGAATTAGAAAAGAAAGCAAGACTTATTCAGTATGGTATTGAAGGAGAAGAGAATATTTTATTTGAATTAAAGAATAGTCATTTTCCAATGTATGTTTTACATGATATTTATATGGTAGATCATGATTTAAGTGCACAAATTGATTACATTATTATTACGCCATCAATGGTTTATTTTATTGAATGTAAAAATCTTATAGGGACAATCATGATCGATTCTATGGGAAATTTTACAAGAGAGTACACTTATAATGGAAAAATAATTAAAGAAGGTATTTATTCACCCATAACACAAAATCAAAGACATTTAGAGTTATATAAAATGTTACGTGAAAAGGATAAAGGATCAGTAATGAAATTTCTTTATGATAAGACCTTTTCAAGTGGTTTTAAATCACTTGTTGTCCTTGCTAATCCAAAGTCTATCTTAAAAAGCCGTTATGCTCCTAAAGAAATAAAAGAAAAAGTCATTAAAGCAGACCAGCTTATAGATTATATAAAGAAACATGAACAAAGTGCTTTTAGAAATCAAAAAGACATGATTGCTATGGCAGATGGACTTTTATCGTATCATCAAAAACAAGAAATACCGCCAATTCAAGAAGAAAATACATTTGAAAGTATAGAAGCTAATAATGATGATCAATTAATTGAGTCTTTAAAAAAATATCGTATGAATAAAGCTCAAGAAAAGAATTTACCACCTTATTATATATTTAATGATATTACTTTAAATGAAATCATTGCTTATAAACCAACAACGATAGAAGAACTCCTTTCTATAAAAGGATTTGGACCAAAGAAATGTGATTGGTATGGAGAAGATATTTTAGACATAATAAGAAGTTTGTAATGAACTTCTTTTTTAATCCCATAATTTTTGACAAAACAACCAAAGAGAAAACATGAAAAAGTAAAATAAAGTTCATATTTCTTCTTTATGATAATACACGAAAGGAGGAACAAGAACTTACTTAAACAAAACTTAATTATAAACTTCCCTTTTTAAAAAAGATAATAATAGATTAAAAAACAGATTCTCCCCCTCCCTTTTGAATCTGTTTTTTTGTGCAGAATATATAAACAACATTCATTGATTATGGTACAATAATTAAAAGGACATTTTGAATATGAAAGTAAATTGAAATGAAAGAATTTTTGTATGTATAAAATATTAAAAAGATACAAAAATCGCAAATTCTAATGACTATAATAGGAGATGTTAATAAGAGAAAATGATGAAGTTAGAGTTTTAAACATGATATTATTTTAAAGATGGGAGAAGAAAGTATGAGTAAAAAAACAGTTCAAAAAAGTAAGAAAAGAACAACAATAGCCAATAAAAAAAGAACAACGGGTGTAAAGGCCAATACGGTTGTTAAATCGGCACCAGTTACCAGTGAAAAGGTAGCTGAAGTCAAACCAGTAGAAGTACCAAAAAAAGTTGATACTGTTGAATCAACACCAAAGACAACTGTTCAACCAAAAGAAACAAGTGAAAAAGTTGTTGCTGAATCAGCACCAGCTGTAAAAACAGCGCCTGCTAAGAAAGCGACTACTAAAAAGGCTACAGCTGCTAAATCAACAACAGCTACAAGTAAAAAGACAGCTACTGCAAAATCAGAAACCACAACTGAAAAAGTTGCTACCAAAACAACATCAACAAAAAAAACAGCTTCTACTAAGAAAGCAACTACTAAAAAGACAACAACTGCTAAATCAACAACAGCTACAAGTAAAAAAACAACTACTGCTAAACCAAAATCTATAAAAAGTGAAACACCTGTTGAGGCTAAACCAACAGAAGTTATTCAAGAAGTTCCTGTTGAAAAATCACAACCAATTGATTTAGGACCTCGTAGAAGTGTTGCTTTTATTGGTTCAGAATGTTATCCATTTGTAAAAACGGGTGGATTAGGGGATGTTATGTCAGCTCTTCCAAAGAGTTTAGCTAAATTAAATATGGATGTTAAAGTTATTATTCCTAGATATAAATGTATTCCTCAAAAGTTCCAAGAAAAGATGGAATATAAAGGATCATTTTATATGGATCTATGTGCAGATGGAAAACAATATTATGTAGGTATTATGGAATATCAAGAAGATGGTGTTGTTTATGATTTTATCGATAATGATGAATTCTTCTCATGGGGAAATCCATATACGAATCTAATCGATGATATTCCTAAGTTCTGTTATTTTAGTAAAGCAGCTCTTGCGGCACTTAATTATTTAAATTGGACACCAGATATTGTACATTGTCATGATTGGCAAGCAGCTTTAGTTCCTCTTTATTTAAGAACAAGCTTTAAAGATACAAATGTAGGACGTGCAGGTGCTGTTCTTACAATTCATAACTTAAGATTCCAAGGTATCTATGATCGAAAAACAATTCAATATTGGTCAGCTCTTCCTGATTATGTCTTCAATAAAGATTGTATGACACAAAATTGGTTAGATGCGAATATGTTAAAAGGTGGTATCACTTATTGTAATAAATTAACAACAGTAAGTAATACGTATGCTGGAGAAATTCAAACAGAAGAGTATGGTGAAGGTCTTGAAGAACATTTAAGGTATCATAGTAGTAAGATTTTAGGAATTGTTAATGGTATTGACACAGATATTTGGAATCCAGCAACAGATAAACTTTTAGCTGCTCAATATGATAGCCAATCTGTTATCAAGAATAAAAAAGCGAACAAAAAAGCACTTCAAGAATCCTTAGGATTAGAAGTTGATGATCATAAAATTGTTATTGGACTTATTTCGCGTCTTACAAATCAAAAAGGCCTTGATCTTGTTAATGATGTTATTCCAAGTATTATGGATGAACATACACAAGTTGTTGTTTTAGGTACAGGTGATGCGATGTATGAAGATGCTTTCCGTTATTATGAAAATAAATATAAAGGAAACTTCTGTGCATATATTGCCTACAATGAAAATGTCGCTCACAATATTTATGCAGGATGCGATGCTTTGCTGGTACCATCAAGATTTGAACCTTGTGGACTTACACAACTTATTAGTATGAGATATGGTTCTATCCCAATTGTAAGAGAAACAGGTGGACTTAAAGATACTGTTCAACCTTATAATCTATTTGATAATACAGGTAATGGCTTTACCTTTGATCGTTATGAAAGTGGACTTCTTTATGATGCAATTAATCGTGCTAAAACACTTTATTTTGAAAATAGAAAATCTTGGGATGAAATGGTTGTTCGCGATATGAATAAAGATGTCTCTTGGCAACAAAGCGCAAAACAATACAAAGATATGTATGTAGAATTAACACCAAAATATTAAAGCAATTTAAAAATGCAATGTTATTTAACGTTGCATTTTTTTATCCCATAATTTTTGACAAAACAAACAAGAAAGAAACATGAAAAAGTCAAATAAAATTCATAAAACTTATCTATGATAATACACGAAAGGAGGAACAAGAACTTACTTAAACTCAAAACTTAATTATCAATTTCCCTTTTTAAAAAATAATAATAGATAATAGTAATAAGCAGATCTTTTCCCTTCCCTTGGATCTGTTTTTTTGTTGTAACAATCTAATTGTTACAATGCAAAAACTGATGTTACAATACTAAAATACCAATAAAATCAAATGATACACAACAAAAGAGGCAAGCCAAGCAATAAGGCATTGTCCAAAGACAACAATCAATGCCCATTTACCATTAAGTTCTCTTTTGATTGCAGCAATCGCTGCAATACAAGGTGTATAAAGTAAACAGAAAATAAGTAAAGATAAAGCAGCTGGTGTTGTAAGTGACATCAACAATGATTGGGTTGAACCATAAAGAATAGATAATGTCGAAACAACACTTTCCTTTGCCATAAATCCTGAAATAAGGGCTGTTGAAATGCGCCAGTCACCAAATCCTAATGGATTAAAGATTGGAGCAATATATCCTGCAAGAATAGCAAGAATACTATCTTTAGATTCAGTTACAATATTAAATCTTAAATCAAATGTTTGTAAGAACCAAATAACGATGGTTGCGACAAAGATGACAGTAAAAGCGCGTTGTAAGAAATCTTTAGCTTTTTCCCATAATAATTGACAGACGTTTTTAGCACCTGGCATACGGTAGTTTGGAAGTTCCATGACAAAAGGAACAGGTTCACCTTTAAAAAGGGATCCTTTTAAAATCAAAGCAAAGATAATACCTGTTAAAATACCAAAAACATATAAGAAAATCATTACCAAAGCACCTTTGCCTGGAAAAAAGACAGAGGTAAAGAAAGCATAAATTGGTAGTTTTGCTGAACATGACATAAAAGGTGTTAGAATAATTGTCATTTGTCGATCTCTTCTTGAAGAAAGTGTACGACTTGCCATAACGCCAGGTACTGTACATCCAAATCCAATCAACATAGGGACAATACTTCGTCCAGAAAGTCCAATTTTTCTAAGGAGTTTATCCATAATAAAAGCAACACGAGCCATATAACCACTATCTTCTAATATAGATAAGAAGAAAAATAAAGTAACAATAATTGGTAAGAAACTTAAAACAGTTCCTACCCCATTAAAAATCCCATCAATAATCAAAGAATGTAAAGCTACATTGATTTGTGCTTGGGTTAGAAGAGTATCAACATAATTTGTTACAATAGATACACCATTTTCTAAGATGCCTTGTAAAAAAGAACCAATAACATTAAAGGTCAAAAAGAAAACGATACCCATAATTCCAATAAATGCGGGAATACCTGTATATTTTCCAGTTAAAAATTGATCAATTTTTTGACTTCTTAATCTTTCTTTACTTTCATGAGGTTTTTTCACAGTTTGTCTACAAATATTAATGATTGAATGAAAACGATCACTAGCAATAGCTGCTGAACAATCAAGACTACTTTCTTCTTCAAGCTGTTTACGAATGTGTTCTAAAATTTCCTTTTCATTTTGACTTAAATCAAGTTGTTCTAATAAAAGAGAATCATTTTCTGCAAGTTTACTTGCTGCAAAACGTAAAGGAATTCTTGCTTTTTTTGCATGATCTTCAATAAGATGTTCAATTGCATTAATACAACGATCAAGAGCTTGATTATCAAAATGTTGTAAAAATTGAGGTTTTTCTTGATAATAAGCAACATGTAAAACATGACTGACTAATTCATCAATACCTTCTCCTTTAGCGGCTGAAATAGGAACGACAGGAACTCCTAAATGTGCTTCTAATTCATTAATAAGAACGGTTCCCCCATTTCCTGACATTTCATCCATCATATTTAAAGCAACAACCATAGGCATATTGAGTTCTAATAGTTGCATTGTTAAATAAAGATTTCTTTCAATATTTGTTGCATCAACAATATTAATGATTGCTTTTGGTTTTTCTTTTAATAAGAAATTTCTAGTCACGATTTCTTCACTACTATAAGGTGACATTGAATAAATTCCTGGTAGATCCGTTATAAGGGTATTTTTGTAGCCTTTAATCACACCATCTTTACGATCAACAGTGACTCCTGGAAAATTACCAACATGTTGATTAGAACCAGTTAGTTGATTAAATAAAGTTGTTTTACCACAGTTTTGATTACCAACTAAGGCAAAAGTAAGTAGATCACTTTCATGATAGATTTGGTGATTATTGATTTTATCGTAACTTGATTCACCATACCCTGGATGTTTTTTATATTTAAAAATAATGTTTTCATTTTTTAACTCTTCTTTTTTAGTAATTTCTTTAACTTCTATTTTTTGAGCATCTTCTTTCCTTAAAGTAAGCTCATAATCATGTATTTTAATTTCAATAGGATCCCCCATTGGTGCATATTTTACCATAGTTACTTCTACACCTTGGATAAGTCCCATATCTAAAAAGTGTTGTCTTAATGCTCCTGTTCCTCCTACAGAGACAATTACAGCACTTTTTCCTATAGCCAAATTATCTAATTTCATATTTTATCCCTTCTCTTTCTTTATAAGGGTAACTTTAAATAATAAGAAAAGCAATAAAATATATAATGTATACCCCTTTTTTTTACATAATTATTCCATTTTATAGATTTACTTTTTCTTTATATTGAAGATGGAGGTAGAAAGTATGATAAAAAACGCACTTTTAAGTTTAAAGAAAAACATAGGAAAAACGATTTTATTATTTGTAATAATTGTTGTTATTACCAATCTCGTCATTGCTGGTTTATCCATTCAATCAGCAACACAAAAATCAATGGATCAAATTCGTAGTAGTTTAGGAAACGATGTAACTCTTTCTGTTGATTTTAGAAACATGATGAAAAATAGAGAACCAGGTGCAGCCGTAAGTAATGAGACATCATTAACAACAACCATGGCAGATAGTTTAAAAGATTTAAAGTATGTAGAAAGTTATAATTATCAAATATCTACATCAGCTGATAGTGATTCTATTTCAGCAGTAGAAAATAAACCGGATAATAGTAATAATCAGCAAGATACAAATAAGCCAAATGATCAACCAGAACAAGCTTCAAATCAAGGTGATTTTACGATCAGAGCTAACACTACAATGGAATATTTAGATTCATTTACAAACAGTAATTATACCTTAACAGATGGTCGTTTGCTTACAAGTGATGATGCAAATACAAATAACTGTGTCATTGAAACCAATCTTGCAAGTGATAATGATTTAAGTGTTGGTGATACTTTTACTATTACAACAACAGTTAATGATGAAACAATTATTCAAGAACTTACAATTGTAGGTATTTATGAAATTCAATCAACAAATGGAATTGGTGGTGCCCATTTCAATAATCCAGTAAACACGATTTATACTGATTTATCAGTTGGGCAAACACTTACTGGAAGTAGTGAAAACATTACATCAGCAATTTATTATTTAGATGATCCAGAAAATGCAGAAGCTTTTGTAGAACTTGCGAAAAAGAAAAGTGATATTGATTTTGATACATTCTCATTAGATGTCAATGATCGTCTTTATCAACAAAATGCTTCTTCTCTTGAAAGTATGCAATCATTCGCAAAGATGTTTGTATGGATCGTAGTGATTGCTGGTAGTGCAATTCTTTGTTTAATTTTAGCTCTAACAATTAGAAATAGATATTATGAAATTGGTGTTCTTTTATCACTTGGACAAAGTAAAGTTAAAATTATTGCTCAACAACTTATTGAAATAGGTTTAATTGCAGTAGTTGCTTTTGTGATTTCTTTAGGTACAGGACAATTAACATCTCATTATATGGGTAATATGTTAGAAAGTGGTTCTTCTTCAAATGTCATGCAAATGGATCAAAAAGATGATCAACTAAATGATAATCAACAAAAAACTAATACACAAACAAAAGAAAATTTTCTAGGAAATATGATGGAAGGACCATCAAATCAAGAATTAGATGTTTCAATTACAGGTGAAAATGTCGTTCAACTTGCCGGTGTTACAGCGGCAATCTGTATTGTTTCTATTGCTGTACCTGCAGCCTATGTATTAAGACTTACACCTAGACAAATCTTATCTAGAAAGGAAGGTTAAGATGGAAAAGTTATTAGAATTAGAAAATGTAAGCTATAGTTATCAAGATGGTAAAGAAAAAAATAAAATTTTAGAACATGTTTCTTATTCATTTGAAAAAGGTAAAATATATGCTGTTGTTGGTGCGAGTGGAAGTGGGAAAACAACAACTCTTTCCCTTTCATCTGGTTTAGATAAACCAGATGAGGGAAAAGTCTTATTCAAAGGAAAAGATATTCAAGAAATAGGTTTAAATAAATATCGTCGAGAAGATATCTCTATTGTCTTTCAATCATATAACCTCATTTACTATATGAATGCTTTAGAAAATGTTATGTCTGCTTTAGAAATTGCAGGGATCAAAAGAAAAGATAAAAAAGAATATTGTTTATCTATTCTTGAACAACTTGGACTTTCCAAAGATGAATGTAAAAGAGATATTCGACAACTATCTGGAGGACAACAGCAAAGAGTTGCGATTGCACGTGCTATTGCAAGAAAAGTCGATTTGATCCTCTGTGATGAACCCACAGGTAACCTTGATGAAAAGAATTCAATAGAGATCATGAATACTTTCTTAGATTTAGCACATATTCATCATAAATGTGTTATTTTGGTAACCCATTCACCTACTCTAGCAAAGATGTGTGATGTATCTTTAAGAATTAAAGAAGGAAAAATAGAAGAGGCTGTAACAAAATAAAATAAACAGCTAAAAATAGAAAAAGAATATTTTGAAGAATAATTTAAAAGTGGTAGTTTTTCTATCGCTTTTTTGTATTTTTAATCGCAAAAGTATAAGAAAATAAAAAGTTTTGCGGTTTGAAATCGCAAAACTTTACAAAATAGGTGAATCTGGCGAATATATTCTTTAAAAAATATTAAGAATTTTCTTCCCTTCTTTTTAATAATTCTTTGTTATTTTAAATAAGGATGAAAATGAAACAAAAGTGGACCCCATGTCCATTTTATTATAAACGTAATCCTTTAATATCTTTAATACGTGAGAGAATAATATTACAACTACAACTCGTAACCCCTGGTAATGTATCAATAGTAGTATGTAAGAAATGTTCCATTTCACTATTAGAAGCAGCAACAGCATGTACATGTAATTTGTTTTTTCCTGTAACACGATAAATTTGAGTAACAATATTATTTTGGTTTAATATTTCTATAACATCAGTAAACGAATTTGACAATGTTTCAATTTCAAAATAGCAAGATATAGCGCCACTGATTTTTTGAGGATTGATAATTGTTGTATATTCTTCAATAACCCCTTTTTTTTCTAATGCTTGAATTCTAGCTTTTACAGCAACTCTAGAAATCCCTACCTCTTTTCCAATATCAGAGTAAGAAAGACGTGCATTTTTTATTAATAATTGAACAATTTTTTGATCTAATTCATCAAGTCCATTTAAATACATAATCATTCCTCCGTTAATCATTTATTTAATACTATCATGCTCCGTATTATAAGTAAATCTTTTAAAAATTAGAGATATTGACTGAAAATAAATAATTGATTATAATTCTTACGAAACGTAAGATAAATATTACGAAAGGGATACAAGAAGATGAATAGAGATTTAACAAAAGGTTCAGTTTTAAAGTCTATGCTTCTTTTTTCAATTCCAATGATTTTAGGTGATTTACTTCAACAATGTTATAACATTGTTGATACATTGATTGTTGGTCAATTTCTCGGTAAAAATGCTCTAGCAAGTGTTGGCTCATCGTTTACCTTAATGACATTTATAACATCTATAATCCTTGGTTTATGTATGGGAAGTGGAGCGTTGTTTTCAATTAGATATGGACAAAAAGATGAAAAAGGATTACGGGAAGATGTATGTGCATCATTTTTCTTTATTGCACTCATCACGTTTATACTAACAGTAATATCTTATATTTTTCTTAATCAGCTTTCTGTTTTTTTACATGTTCCGCATGAAGTGTGGGGAGATATGAAAGGCTATCTTATTGTTATTTTTATAGGAATACCAGCTATTTTTTTATATAACTATTTTGCTTCTTATTTAAGAGCTATTGGTAATTCAATGATTCCACTTATATTTTTAGCTATTTCGGCAATACTTAATATTATATTAGATTTATTTTTTGTAATTGTATTAAAATTAGGAGTTGAAGGTGCAGCTATTGCTACGGTGATTTCCCAATATCTTTCAGGTATTGGCATCAGCATTTACTCACTTATAAAAAATATACAAGTACGAGCAATTATGAAATTACAATATTTTCATTTAAAGAGGGTTCATAAAGTGATTTCGTTTTCAGTTCTTACATGTATTCAACAATCAGTAATGAATTTAGGTATTTTAATGGTACAAGGGTTAGTGAATAGTTTTGGAACTGTAGTTATGGCAGCATTTGCTGCTGCTGTTAAAATAGATGCTTTTGCATATATGCCAGTACAAGATTTTGGAAATGCATTTTCTACTTTTATTGCTCAAAACTATGGTGCAAAAGAAAAAATGCGTATTCAATCAGGATTAAAATCAGCAGTTTGTCTTTCTATGGGATTTTGCATAATTATTTCAACTATTGTATGTATTTTTGCTAAAGATTTAATGACTATTTTTATAGATGCAAAAGAAACAGAAATTATTATGGAAGGTGTCAAGTATTTAAAAATTGAAGGTGCCTTTTATTGTGGAATTGGTTGTTTGTTTTTGTTGTATGGTTTGTATCGTGCTTTAGGTAAACCTGGTATGAGTGTCGTTCTTACAATATTTTCTTTAGGGACACGAGTTGTGTTAGCTTATGTTTTATCAGCAATTCCAGCGATTGGTGTTACTGGTATTTGGTGGTCTGTTCCTATTGGATGGGCACTTGCAGATTTAATAGGATTAATTTATTATAGGTGTAAAAAAAAGGAATTGCTTTCTTTTAATATTTAGGGGATTATTTATGAACAACAAATGTGTTTTATTAAATGCCAAAAAAAATGAATTTTGATAGAAAATTAGATTTATCTATACTATCATCTGATTTAACAGTATACGATGAAACGACAATTTCCAGATTCTGTAAAATTAATTTGTGAAGCTGGAACAGGTTATAACAATATAGATTTTAATGAAAATAAATGAATATCAAAAACTAGCTATGTCAACTTTAAATAAGGAATTAGATAAAAAGGATATTTTGATTTATAGTGTAATGGGTCTATGTGGTGAATCAGGAGAAGCTATTGATATTGTTAAAAAATGGCTTGCCCAAGGGCATGAGTTAGATAAAGATCACTTAGCAAAAGAACTTGGTAACTACATAAAAATGCTTGAGCACAGTTGAAACCTTGGTTATGTAATTCTCTTACTTTTTCTTCTCTTTGACTCATCACCCTCACCTCACATCCATTAGTTTATTGATTTTAAAAAGTTTTGAAATATAAAAAAATGTAAACGGAGAGACGTTTACATTTTCTAATTTATTATTTAATTTTTTTGTAAATAGAATTTACATCAAACACAAATACATAAAATAAAGTCCATAACATAAAAGCATAACGATTCCACAAGGTTTCCTTAATTCTTGATGTTTCATTGTACCAAACCAGAGAACTAATCCAGCTATTACTGCAATCATAGAATCGATCATAAACTTACTTTCAAAAGGAACACTACAAATAAGAGATGTTGTTCCAATAACAAAAAGAATATTAAAAATATTGCTTCCTACAATATTGCCTATCGCAATTCCTGCATTACCACGTTTTGCAGCTGTTACAGAAGTGACGAGTTCAGGAAGTGATGTTCCAAAAGCAACAATTGTTAAACCAATAAATCGTTCACTCATACCAAAATAACGAGCAATGGCACTGGCCCCACTTACCGCAAAGTCACTTCCTTTAACAACAAGGATTCCTCCAATGAGAATAAAGAGAAGACATTTCCAAACGGGAATATCTTTTTCTTCTTCTTGAGTTTCACTATTTTTTGCCATGATAAATAGATAAACAAGATAAGCAATAAAAAGAATCCAAAGGGAAACACCTTCAATAAAATTAATTTTCATATCTGTCATACCAAAGATCATGAGGATGATTGTTATAAAAATCATAAAGGGAATTTCATAACGGATGGTTGATTTTTGTATTTTTACATTGGTAATCAAGGCTGTAATACCTAAAATAATAAAAATATTTAAGATATTACTACCTACCACATTTCCAATAGTAATCCCTGCATTTTGTTGCATGGCAGCCGTAATACTTACAGCAGCTTCAGGCATACTTGTTCCCATAGCAACAATTGTAAGACCAATGATTAGTTGGGGGATACCCATTTTTCTAGCAATGCTTGCCGCCCCGTCTACAAACCAATCAGCTCCTTTTACTAGAAAAATAAAACCTACTAATAAAATAATAATTTGTTGAATCATAACGATTACTCCTTCCTTTTATTTTGCAGTAGGTATAAAAAAAAGCGGACTCCTACTGCATTGCAGTAAAAGTCTCGCTATTCAATCACTTTCCGAGTTATAAATCTTATAACTGTACTGACGAAGAAGTGAACCAAGTGCTTGGCAAGCTACTCCCTTTTATGAATTTATTCTATCAAATAATATTTATTTAAGCAACTTTAAATTAATTTTAAATATTTAAAGGCATTGTATAAACCATCTTCATTTACATCATCAGTAATATAATCAGCGGCTTCTTTAATTTCAGAACCACCATTACCCATCGCAACATTATAAGCGCAACATTCAAACATCGACAAGTCAATTTTAGCATCACCAAAAGAAATCGTATCTTTAGGATCAGCATGTAAATAATCTAATAGGACTTCAATAGCATGTCTTTTAGTAATACCTGTAGGTCCTAAATCACCAAATAATGCAACTTCTCCTTTACCTCCCCAAGTATTCGCAACTAAATGAGGGAAGTCTACTTTAGAATCTAAATGGTCTTGATATGTTCTTAAAATGAAACTGATTTTATTAACATCGTCACGGTATAACTCATCTCCTTGTAAATGAATGAAACCATCAATAAAATGTTGAGCAGAACTTTTGGCATTCTCTAAGCTTGCTCCTTTACCTTTGGCGTATTTTACCATGGTTTCAGGTCCTTGTTCTAACATATAATCATTACAATACATACCATTATTAGCTTCTAAATAAAAACCAATATGTCTTTCATTACACCAATCAACAATATTTTTTACATCTTCTTTAGACAAACCTTGATGCATTACAACATGATTATTATCTTCAACATAAGCACCATTTCCACCAATCATTCCATCTAAATCACATAAATTTCTTTGTAAGATTTCTGCTTTTGAACATCCTGTACAAATATAAACTTTATGGCCATTAGCTCTAGCTTGATCAACAGCTTTTGCGGCTGAAGCAGGTAATTTTGCTTCATAATCAATTAATGTTTCATCTACATCTAAAAATACAATTTTACTCATACCTTTCTCCTTTTTCTTATAACTTCATTGTACTAAAAATGAAAGGGAAAGTCATTGATAATATTGCTACAAATTTAAAAGCATAAAAGAAAAGGTTAGAGCTGCAATTCTAACTCTTTCTCTTTAATAAGAACCTTAACATGTAAATATGAATTAACTATTTCTTTTAATAAAACCTGTAAAATTTTTAATAAAGTTTATATTTTTTTTAAAATGTGTTTTTTGACTATGATTTTAATAAAATAATAAAGACAAGCAATAAATACAATAAAAAGGAAAAAGAATGGAATAGGATCTATATTTGCAAATACAAAAAATGCTTGAATTGAATCAAAATTGTATTTGATTGTTAATAATAACATACCTATAAAAAAGTTAGAAAAAAATACTAAAAAGTATATCTCGTCTCTATCAATCAATTTTCTATTTTTCATATTATTTACCTCATTTTTAAACCCTTCTATATGAACATTGTATAGGATATAAAATAATTAAAATAGAATTAAGAAAATATAGATATTATGGTATAATATAAGATTTAAAAGGAACTATTTATTGAATATTAAAAATGATAAAGTTTATATTTTTTATCGTAGATAGTCTTAAGATGCAATGCTATAATATTGATGAAATTCAAAAACATTAGATATCACAAAATGAAAAGGCTAGAGTGGCAGCTCTAACCTTTTCTTGTTTTTTAGCGTGAACATTTAACACGAGGCTAGTTATCGTTTGAAAAATCTGTCTAACCATTTGCATATGTAATAAGTCATTACGCCTGCCATGACAGAACAAACTAAGTTTAAAACCATGAAATACTACCTCCTTTCAAGGAGGGTCCGATAACACTTTTATTATATCAAAGTCTTTTACTCAATTTGTCTCAAATTTAAGAAGTGATATAATAGAAATACACAGGAGAATTATATATATGAGAAAAGATTTAGGAGATAAAATGCAATTTATGCCTTTACCTGTTTTAATGCTTGCAACATATGATCAAGATGGTAAGGCCAATGTCATGAATGCTGCGTGGGGTGGTGTTTATGATTATAATCAAGTTTATGTATCACTTTCTAAACATAAAACAACAGATAATTTAGAATTAAAGAAAGCTTTTACTTTATCTTTTGCGACAAAGAAAACGGAAAAGATTTCTGATTATTTTGGTGTTGTTTCTGGAAATAAAGAAGATAAGATTGAAAAAAGTGGTGTCCATGTAACACCTTCAAAATATGTAGATGCACCAATTATTGAAGAATATCCACTTACTTTAGAATGTACTGTTGAATCTTTTGAAGATGGAAACTTAATTGGAAATGTTGTGAATGTTTCTATTGATGAAGATTATTTAGATGAAAATGGTAAGATAGATGTAGATAAAATGGAAATTATTGCTTTTGATATGGTCAATAATACGTATCGTGTTTTAGGAGAAAATGTTGGTAAAGCTTTCAAAGATGGTTTTGATTTATAAAAAATAGTGCATCATTTGATGCACTATTTGTAGTTGTGATAGTAGCGTTCTGGTAAAGGAGCGAGTTTTTTATAGTTTTGAATATATAAAGGAATATAAATAAGAGCTTCTTTTAAAGTTTGTTGGTAGATTTTATCAAGAATATCATTATATTTTTCCATTTCTTTATTATGATGGTAGTTAATAATTAAACCTTGGAGTTTATGAAAATTGAATGTGAGATGGAAACATCCATAAATAAGCCCCCTTTTTAAAAAGCTAGGGGCTTTTAATAAATGATCAATTCTTTTTAATCCTTTAAGAGCTTTTTTAATATCTAAATAAGATAGTTCAGGGAAAAAGGATTGAATAGTACATATTTCTTTTTCTTTAAAGCAAATATGTTCATAGATTTCTTTATGTAATGGATCTTGATGATTTCTTTTTAAAAGAAGACGATCGTAATCAGATTCTATTTCAAAATGATCCATATTTGTATTTTTAATCATCCTTTTAATATAAGGGTGCATTTGACTATCTAATAAATAATGACAAATAAAACCAAGAATATAAGCAAGTTGTGCTTCACTTTGAATAATATCTTGTGCCTTTTCAAAGAAAGTATTGGCTTTTTCTTGATGCATCTTTCTTGCTATTTTATTCCATCTTTCATAAAAGAAAATATCTGGACCATGAAGACCAATTAAAAAACAATTTTCATTTCTAAGTAATAAATCTTTAATATTTTGATCATCAAGATGTTTATAAACATCTTTACCAAAACAATAATGTGTATATCCAGCAGGCATTAGAGAAGTTCCTTATATTGTTCTTCTTTAAAACCAACAAGAACTTTGTCTTTCGTTTCAAGTATAGGTCTTTTAACAAGCATTCCATTAGTAGAAAGCAGTTCTAATTGCTCATCTTCACTTAAAGTCGGTAAAATATCTTTTAAATGTTTTTCTTTATAAAGATTACCTGATGTATTAAAGAATCTTTTAAGTGGTAATCCACTCTTTAAATAAAGTGCTTTTAATTCATCTTTATTTAGTTTCTCTTCAACGATATGTCTTTCATCAAACTCAATTTGATGATCCGTTAAGAATTTTTTAGCTTTTTTACATGTAGAACATTTTGGATAACAAATAAATAACATAAATATCCCTCCTGTTTCCATCATATCAAAATTACTGATAAATGAAAAATAATAAGGCTTATTATTGTATACTATTTAAAGATGTGATAAAATCTATTCAAATAAAGATAGAGGCGCAAGATGTTATGAGATTATTATTATTTGATGCAACAAGGTAATGAAGGAGGAGCACTTGCCGAAAGATTGTATCTATTGCATGAGGTATAATCTTGGGTGTCTAGGGAAGACCTATTCAACTGTCATTATCTAAAGGTAATGGGGAGCTATCATTGATAACGAATTTTTTTGTTGCAATGATACTCATTGCAATTTTTTATTTGTCACTTTTTATAAGAGGATGAATAAAATATAGGGAGGAAATTATGAACGATATTATTGAAGCTATAAGTTGTGAAAAAGAAATTATTCAACTTAAGTTATTAAATGTACCAAAACATCCTAAAATGATTGCGAAAATCTTTTCTATATTAAAAGATGAAGAAATTAATGTAGACATGATTTCACAAGTTACTGTTGATGATTTTGTACAAATTGAAATTACATTAGATCAAGAATTCCAATTAAAACTAAATCAAGCAATCATGAAATTAAAAGATGAATTTAAACAAATTCAAATTTATCAAATTAGAAAATACGCTAAAGTTGCTGTTGGGGGAAAATTGGTGGAAACAACACCAGGTTTAGCAGCTGAAGTATTTGATGTCTTAGGACAAGCTAATATTCATTTTTATCAAATTACGACAAGTAAAAGAACAATTTCTTTAGTTATTGATAAAGAGAATTTAGATCAAGCAATTCAATTATTAAAAGAAAGATTTCATATCGAGGAGGATAAATAAATATGACAATTTTTGAAGGAAGTGCAGTTGCACTTGTATTACCAATGTTTGATAACGGAGACATTGATTTTGAAGGATTTAAAAAACAAGTTCAAAGAATGATTGATGGTGGTGTACAAGCTTTACTTGTAAATGGAACAACAGGTGAAACAGCAACCATTACAATTGAAGATGAATTTAAATTATTAGATCTAACACTAGAACTTGCGAAAGGAACAGGGGTTAAAGTTATTTGTGGAGCTGGTTCAAATGATACACAAACAGCTTTAAAGAAAGCACGTTATGCTAAAGAAAAAGGGGCAGATGCGATTCTTGTTGTAACACCTTACTACAATAAAACAAGTCAAAGAGGTTTAATTCAACATTATACAACAATTGCTGATGCTGTTGATATTCCAATGATTTTATACAATGTACCAGGAAGAACAGGATTAAATATTTCAGTTGATACCGTTGTTGAACTTGCTAAACATAAAAATATTCAAGCAATGAAAGATGCCACTGATAATATTGCTTATGCCATGGAAGTCTTAGCGAAAACAGCTGATTTAGACTTTGATTTATATTCAGGATGTGATGATAATATCCTTCCATTTATGGCAGCTGGAGGAAAAGGAGTTATTTCTGTTACTTCTAACTTATATCCAGAAGCGGTAGAAAAATTAACACAATTAATTTTAAAAGGAAATATTAAAGAAGCACAACCATTAGCTTATGCTTTAGATCCTATTTCACGTTTATTATTTATTGATGTAAACCCAATTATGCCTAAAGCAGCTCTTGCTAAAATGGGAGTATGTGGAGAACATTTAAGATTACCATTAATTACAACAACTGATGAAAATAAAAAAGCATTATTTGATGCAATGGATGAATTTGAAAAATTGGGGTATTAGGATGAAAGTATTATTATATGGATATGGTTTGATGGGTAAGAAAGTTGCTCATCAATTAAGAGAAAAAGATGAATTTGATTTAATTGGTGTGGTTTCTTATGAATTTGATGAAAAAGCACCAGAAGCGATGTATAGTAATTTAACAGAAGTCCAAGATCGTGCGGATGTGATTATTGATTTTTCACATCCAAACAATCTTGATGATATTTTAGCTTACGCTAAAAAGAATAAAACAAAAGTTGTTTTCGCAACAACTGGTTTTTCTAAGGAACAATTAGATAAGATTGAAGAAGCTTCTAAAGAAATTGCTATCTTCCAATCTTATAATACAAGCTTTGGAATTCAAATGGTGACAAAAATCTTAAGACAAGTTGCTAAAGAATTCTATGATAATGGATATGATATTGAAATCTTAGAAAAACATCATAATCAAAAAATTGATGCCCCATCAGGTACAGCAAAACTTTTATATGAAGTAATGGAAGATGAAATTCAAGGAACAACACCTGTTTATGATCGTAGTTCACTTCATGAAAAAAGAAAAAAAGAAGAAATTGGTATTCAAGCCCTTCGTGGTGGAACAATTTTTGGTGAACATGAAATTATGTTTGCAGGATTAGATGAAATTATTGAAATTAAACATACAGCTTTATCAAAAGATGTTTTTGTTCAAGGTGCTTTGGCTGCAGCTAAAGCTTTACAAGATAAAGAAGCTGGTTTATTTACATTAAAAACACTTTATTAGGGAGAAAAGAAATGGTTTTACAAACTGAATTTGCACAAATTAAGGGAAATGATTTATACATAGATGATGTGAAAGCAACTGATTTAGTAAAACAATATGGAACACCACTCTATGTTATGTCTGAAGGACATATTAGAAAACAATTTAATACACTAAAAACAAAAATGATTGATAAATATGAAAATACATTACCACTATTTGCTTCAAAATCATTTTCGTGTAAAGCAATCTATAAATTAGCTATGGAATATGGAGTAGGAATTGATTGTGTTAGTGCAGGAGAAATCTCTGTTGCTTTAAAAGCAGGATTTGATCCTAAAAAAATCTATTTCCATGGAAATAATAAATTACCTTCAGAAATTCAATACGCATTAGAAAATGGTGTAGAAAACTTTGTTATTGATAACTTCTATGAAATTGAACTTGTTGAAGAAATTGCTTCAAAATTAAATGTCATGGTCAATGGTTTAGTCAGAATCACACCAGGTGTTTATGCGGGTGGACATGATTATATCCGTGTTGGAGCCAAAGATACAAAATTTGGTTTTTCAAGTCATGATAATACATACTTAAAAGCAATTAAAAAAGTTATTGATGCACCACATATCAACTTTGATGGAATTCATTGTCACGTAGGTAGTCAAATTGAAGAAATTCAAGCTTATGTACTTGCAATGAATAAATTTGTAGATATCGCTTATGAAATCTATGATATCTTTGGAATCGTTATTAATAAATTAAATGCTGGTGGTGGTTTTGGTATCCAATATACAGCAAGTGATCACCCACTAGAATTTGATGATGTTGTTTCAACAATCATGGATATCATCTATAAAGGTTTCGATAAAAGAGATATGAAAAGACCAATGGTCTTAGTAGAACCAGGACGTTATTGTGTAGGTAATGCTGGAATTACTTTATATACAGTAGGTTCTTATAAATATATTAGAGATATTAGAGATTATATTAGTGTTGATGGTGGAATGACAGATAACATTCGTTCATCATTATATAACGCTAAATACGATGCTGTTATTGCTAATAAAGCAGGAGAAGAAGCAAATCATTTAGTAACAGTTGCTGGTAAAAACTGTGAATCAGGAGATATTTTGATTAAAGATATTATGTTACAAGATCCTCAACCAGGTGATATTCTTGCAATGTTCTCTACAGGAGCTTATCATTATTCAATGTCTTCTAACTACAACCAATTACCAAAACCTGCTGTTGTCTTTACATACCAAGGTCATTCTAAAGAAGTTATTCGTAGACAAACTTTTGATGATTTAGTAGCTTATGATGTAGATTAAAAATATATAAATAGCCTCTAGGTTCACATA
>OGRC01000080.1_pt1 | contig 81416 bp, 104 predicted proteins | sample 1553431 | NCBI WGS metagenome assembly OGRC01 (sample SAMEA2580064, study PRJEB22360) | human gut metagenome | biome: human gut; feature: human-associated habitat; material: faeces | place: Denmark | collected 2008/2010
AAGGGTACCGGGGGGCCCCCGCGGGGCTCCCCCCCCCAGCCGCAGATGCCACATCTGGAGCGTCCTCATACTAAGACTTGGAAAAGTTGGGACAAAATATCCTAACTTTTTTCATGGTCATCTTAGATTAACATTCACCCGAGCATATGTATCTATTCATGCTCCATGTCACACTACTTATAGGTAAACTTATGTCTCAATTCCAAGAAAAAGTTTTTGCTGCTTGCGCTAAAAAGAAGCTCTCTTTAACGAAAGCCTTGGTCGCTATGCCTTACGTTCTATGCTTGCCGGCGTTTATCTTATCATATCAACTGCTGTAGGAATTATTGGCGCTGATATTATTGGTGCAGCTAGCCCAGCTCTTTCTCGCTTCGTCTTTGCCTTTATCTTTGCTATCCGGATTGGTCTTCGTTCTCATTTTCAACGGAGAGTTAGCCACTTCAAACATGATGTTCCTTACTAGTGGTACCTATTATGGTAAAATCAAATGGAGTAAGGTTTTACCATCCTCCTCTACTGTACCTTCTTTAATTTTGTTGGTGTCCTTATCTTGGCCTGGTTCTTCAACCAATCCTTCTCTTTCAATCATCTGACAGATAAGAGTTTCTTGGTAACTGCTGTCTCAACTAAGCTTGGAAAAACAGATTGGATGAACTTTACAGAAGGTATTACTGCTAGTATGTTCGTCAACCTTGCTATCTTGGGCTATATGCTCCTCAAAGAAGAGTCTGCCAAGATTTTCATTGCCCTATCAGCTATCTTCATGTTTGTCTTTTTGGTGAATGAACACTTGATTGCAAACTTTGCATCTTTCATGTTACTCGGTTTCAACGGTATCCGTGATGCTGTGGACAATTTCACATTAGCAAATATTCTACATCAGTGGGTAATCGTTTTCTTCGGCAACTGGATTGGTGGCGGTATTTTCATTGGTTTGGCATACTCTTGGCTCAATAAAACCAAAACAACTCACATCGATTAGGAGGCTAGATGCGTCAAAAGATATTTATCAAACAAACTTGCCGAGCTCTTCTACTGTATTTTATATGCCTAACCATTGCAGTTGCGATTGATTTAATCTTTTTTAAAGTCAAAAACATGTACCACACACCTGCCTTGGTGGCTATCTTTTCGGGCTGGGTTTATTTAGGGCTAATCCAAAAGACCAAACAATTTGGAGCTGTTACCTGCCTTGGTCTCTTCATATCCATCTTCTTCTTTACCTCTGGTCACTTTGTCCTAACCTTCCTTCCAAGTTTGCTGGCTGGCCTTGGCGCTGACTTACTCGCCAAGAAGGGCAACTATGAGAACTATGAGAATGATAAAGTAAATCTACTTTCCTATATGGTCTTTTCTCTGGGAAACTTGGCACCTATAGTGACCATGTGGCTAGCTCCTAAAGCCTACAGTGCACAACTCTTAGCTAAAGGCAAAACACAAGATTAGGTAGACCAAGTTATGGTCCCATTCATAGCCAATCATGCTCTAATCCTGATTGGCGGGAACTCTTATGGCTGCTCTCATTGGAGGCCACATTGCTAAAAATTGGCTAAAAAATAAATAGCCAGCAATCTTCCTAACAGAGCGGACAAGACAAACTCGCTTCTCTTATGCTATAATGAGAAAGAATATAGTCTTTTTCTGCTTTGTTAGAAAGGACATAAAGGGAGACCGAATGATGAAAAAACAAAAAATCGCTGTCTTGGGCCCTGGTTCTTGGGGAACAGCTCTCGCTCAGGTACTCAACGATAACGGACACGAGGTCCGTATTTGGGGAAACATCCCTGAACAAATTGATGAAATCAACGAAAAACATACCAATACCCGCTATTTTAAAGATGTGATTTTGGATGAAAACATTAAAGCCTACAAAGAGCTATCTGAAGCCCTAGATAGTGTTAATGCTATTCTCTTTGTTGTTCCAACTAAGGTCACTCGCTTAGTTGCTAAGCAAGTTGCCGAACTTTTAGACCACAAAGTTGTTGTCATGCATGCTTCAAAAGGTTTGGAACCAGGAACACACGAACGCCTCTCTACAATCCTTGAAGAGGAGATTCCTTCGGAAATGCGAAGTGAGATTGTCGTTGTATCTGGCCCAAGTCATGCTGAAGAAACTATTGTTCGTGACATCACCCTGATTACAGCAGCATCTAAGGACCTTGAAACAGCAAGGTATGTCCAAGGTATTTTTAGTAATAGCTATTTCCGTCTCTACACTAACTCTGATGTGATTGGTGTTGAAACAGCCGGTGCCCTTAAAAACATTATCGCAGTCGGTGCTGGTGCTCTCCATGGTATGGGCTATGGAGACAACGCTAAGGCAGCCATAATTACTCGAGGACTGGCAGAAATCACTCGTCTTGGTGTAAAACTCGGAGCTGACCCTTTGACTTACAGCGGTCTATCTGGCGTTGGCGACCTCATCGTTACTGGAACTTCTATCCATTCACGTAACTGGCGTGCCGGATATGCGCTTGGTCGTGGCGAAAAACTAGAAGACATTGAACGTAACATGGGTATGGTTATCGAAGGAATTTCAACCACTAAGGTTGCCTACGAAATCGCTCAAGAACTTGGCGTCTACATGCCAATTACAACAGCAATCTACAAATCTATCTATGAGGGTGCTGATATCAAGGAATCTATTCTCGATATGATGTCCAATGAATTGCGCTCTGAAAATGAATGGGATAAAAAATAAAAAATCTAAGGAGTTATCATGAAAAATCAAAAAGTTAGAAAAGCTATCATCCCCGCTGCAGGACTCGGAACACGCTTTTTACCCGCTACTAAAGCATTGGCCAAAGAAATGTTGCCAATCGTTGACAAACCAACCATCCAATTTATCGTTGAAGAAGCTCTTAAGTCTGGTATTGAAGATATCTTGGTTGTTACCGGTAAATCAAAACGCTCTATCGAAGACCATTTTGACTCAAACTTCGAATTAGAATATAACTTGGAACAAAAAGGTAAGACTAACTTGTTGAAATTGGTTAATGACACCACTTCTATGAATCTCCACTTTATCCGTCAAAGTCACCCACGTGGTCTCGGAGATGCTGTTCTCCAAGCCAAAGCATTTGTCGGAAATGAACCTTTTGTTGTCATGCTTGGTGACGACCTCATGGATATTACTAACGACAAAGCGGTACCTTTGACTAAACAACTTATCAACGATTATGAGGAGACACATGCATCTACTATTGCGGTTATGCCTGTGTCTTCTGAAGAAGTCTCTGCTTATGGTGTAATCGCTCCTCAGGGTAAAGGCGAAAATGGACGTTACAGCGTTGAAACTTTCGTTGAAAAACCAAATCCAGAAGATGCACCGAGTAATCTTGCTATCATCGGACGTTACCTTTTAACACCTGAGATTTTCGGTATCTTAGAAAATCAAGAACCAGGTGCTGGGAATGAAGTCCAATTGACTGATGCTATCGATACTCTTAACAAAACACAACGCGTCTTTGCTCGTGTATTTACAGGAGATCGTTATGATGTCGGTGACAAATTTGGCTTTATGAAGACGTCTATTGATTACGCACTTAAACACCCTCAAATTAAAGATGACCTTAAGCAATACCTTATTGAATTGGGCCACAAACTTGAAGGCAAACCCACTAAAAAAGGCTAATATAAAATCCATCGAATCTAAGATTCGATGGATTTTTCATTTAATTTAAAGATAAGTAAAGCCTAGAACAATTAGCAAGAGTGTAACGTAGGTTAAAAAGGAAGTGAAGCGCCACCCCTTACTAAATAGGCGACTTTCAACCTTATTGGCCAAAAAGATAGCTGCCAGAGCACCTCCAACTAAACCACCGAGATGACCTGTAATCCCAACACTAGGTGTAAATAGGTTGAAGATTAAGTTAATAACAATCAAAGCCAAATAATTACGGCCCAACTGATTGAGTAAGGGACTGTGACTATAATAACCAAGAATCACAATAGCCGAAAATAGGCCAAACAAGGAGGTCGAAGCACCAGCTGCAATAACATTAGGTGTAAAAAACAAGGTAAAGGCGTTTCCCATAACACCAGCTAGTAAATAAAGCCCTAGAAAACGTAGAGTACCAAAAATCTGTTCAGCCATCCTCCCCATAAAATAAAGGGTAAGCATATTGAAAAGAAAATGCTCGACACCTATATGGACAAAAATAGGTGTTATAAGACGCCAAAGTTCTAAGGGATTGTATTGAACGAAGGTCCCAAACATAGCTCCCATCTTAAAGAGACTAAGAGGTGACGTCGCTTGAAAGCTATTTAAAAGATATTGACAGATAAAAGTCAGCGTCGTGAGCCCCAACAATAGATAGGTTGCAGGGTATTTCTTCCATTCATTTACTTGCATGTAATAATCTCCCTAACGGCGATGTCATGGCTATATGGGATAAAATCCATTTCCTGACAGGGATAAACCGTGCTAACTGTCTCCCCCTCAAAATCAGACAAATAGCGATCATAGTAACCTGCTCCGTAACCAATACGATAACCTTCAGCATTGAAAACTACTCCCGGCACATGAATCAAATCAATCTCTGATTTTTCCACTGCCAAATCAGAGGCAGGTTCCATCAAGCCGAAAGAGGTTGCAACAAGATTATCTGGATCGTAATCCACAAAAATCATTTGACCTTGTTTATAGGTTTTGGGAATCAAAAGACGCTTACCATCCTTTAAGGCCTGCTTGATTAAGAGACTGGTATCATATTCATGCGGAAAAGCCAGATAGGTCGCAATCACCTGGGCATCTTTATAAGCAGGTAAGGCAATCAATTTCTCCAAAAGATTTTTATCTATCTCAGCCTTAGTCTCAGGTTCTTGTGAAGTCAACTGAGACAAGACCGTTTTTCTAAGTTTATTTTTCATAGGTTTATCATATCAAAAAAACTACCAAAAATCAGATTTGGTAGTTTTTTTAGCTTTATCAACTATCATTAGTCCTCTGCCTTGTATTTAAGGAACTTACCAATTTCACTCACTGCAAAAGCCAGAGCTTCTTCGTTTGGACTCATCTTAGGATGGTGAAGTGCATATGGCGTATCAATCCCCAACCAGAACATGACACCAGGAACCTTACTAAGCAAATAACCAAAATCCTCGCCCGTCATAGCTGGCAAACAATCAATCAAGTTCACCATTGGACTAGCATCAAAGAAGGCCATCAACTCTTTAGCCAAGGCTGGATTATTTTCCACAGGGAGATAACCACCTTGTTTCAACATGATATCCACTTCCATACCGAAGCTAGCTGCTACGCCTTCTGCAATCTGGCGCACGCGCTTCTGGATGAGGAGACTCATTTCCTGAGTAAGAGTACGAATAGTACCATAGACCTCTGCTGTTTCAGCGATAACATTGTTGGTCGTTCCTGCATGGAAAGAACCAAAGGTAACTACGCCGCCTTGGATAGGATCAACATTACGACTAACAATAGTTTGTACCTGTGTAATAAAGTAAGAAGCTGCTACAAGAGCGTCATTGGCCTCGTGTGGAAAGGCGGCATGACCTCCCTTACCTTTGAAAGTAACGAGTACTTCACAAGTTCCTGCAAAAAGGGTATTCGTATTTGTAGCAATATCTCCTACCTTAAAATCTGGACGGACGTGGAGCCCATAGAACTCATCTGGCAACCAATCTCCAAAGGCACCATCCTCATACATAAGCATACCACCAGCTTCATTTTCTTCAGCTGGCTGGAAAAGGAAGAGCATGTTATTTTTAGGCTGTACTTGAAGCATCTGGTCCAAGAGACCAAGCGCTGTTGTCATATGAATATCGTGACCACAAGCATGCATACGACCTTCATGAATAGATTTAAAGTCAAGACCTGTTTCCTCTACAATTGGTAGACCATCAATATCTGTACGCCAACCAATAGTTTTCTCAGGCGCAGAACCATGAAGAAAAACAAGGATTCCTGTACGCCAAGTACGTTGCTCCACAAAGTCCTTACCTTCAGTCATTTCAGCAATACGCTCTAAGAGATAAGCTTGCGTTTTAAATTCTTCCAAACCAATTTCGGGAATTTGGTGAAGGTCTCGTCTGATTTTGATTAAATCAAGTGTCATGTTTTTGTCCTTTTTATTTATATTTATTTTATAGAGAATCTAGAAATAGAGGCCTTACGGGCCTCTACTATCAATATATTACAAGTTACGCAAAGCGTCTTCGAGTGCTGTTTTTTGTTGTGTTTTTTCATCGATTTCCTTGATGATGCGAGCTGGAACACCTGCTACAACCACATTTTCAGGGACATCTTGAGTAACGATAGCGCCAGCGGCAACGACTGAACCGTTACCTACTTGAACACCTTCAATCACAACAGCATTAGCACCAACAAGCACGTTATCACCGATACGTACTGGCTCTGCTGAAGCTGGTTCAATCACGCCAGCAAGGACTGCACCCGCACCAATGTGGCTGTTTTTACCAACAGTAGCACGACCACCAAGGATAGCACCCATATCAATCATAGTACCTGCACCGATTTCCGCTCCGATATTGATTACAGCCCCCATCATAACGACGGCATTGTCTTCAATCGTTACTTGGTCACGTATAATGGCACCTGGCTCGATACGGGCATTAAGGTGACGCTTATCAAGCAATGGAACAGCTGAGTTGCGGCCATCTTGTTCCACAACATAATCCTTATTTTCCGTCAAATTTGCAAGAAGTGGCTCGATATCTTTCCAGTCACCGAAAAGAACATTACCAAGCTTAGTGACAGAACTTGGAACAGCAGTTGCCAATTCCCCTTCAAAAGTTACTTTAACATTTGTTTTCTTTTCTGCATTACCGATAAAAGCAATAATTTCTTGTGCAGACATTTTTTGTGCAGTCATGAGATTCTCCATTCACATAAAGTTAGGAATTATTATACCAAAAATTCTGATAATTGTCTTTACTTTTGCCAAATCGAATGTATTTTTATGTAAAAACTGTCTTTAGATCCTCTATATCTGTAATCACTCGGTCTGGCTTGATTGGGGATGTCTCCAGCTCTTGACGAGAATAAGGGAAAGTATTCAACAAGATTCCATCAATTCCAACCGCTTTAGCTACAGCAATATCCGTCGTCAAGTCATTTCCCACCATGACAGTCTCAGATGGGTTCAACCCATAGTCATCTAGAACTTGCTTCAAAAATTCTGGTTGAGGCTTACAGATACCCGCATCAGAAGACAAATAAATGGTATCAAAACAAGATCTTAACTCCATTAGGTCAATCTCGATGTTCGTAAAGGCTGCTTGAGCATTAGATAAGAGATAAAGATGGCATCCCTGATCTTTTAGAAAGGTCAAAACCTCCTTGGTATGCGGATAAACTAACAAGCGCTTACACGAGATAAGACGCGAAAGACTATAGCTATCAATTGGCCCCAATCCTCTAGCTGATGAAGGCAACTAGACTGAGGTCGATCATCTACATAAAGCTGGTTGAAAATGTGAGCTAAGTCAACTTCTGGATACGCAACTCCTTTAAGCTCTATTAACTCCTCACGAGCCAGTGCCACACGCTTAGCATAAGATTTTCTAAGACCTTCACCCTTATAATCCGCCCCATAAGCTTGGTAAAGTTGGGCTAATTTATCCCATAACGCAGGATCTTTCTCATCGGTTAGGATATCAACCAAGGTTCCATAAAAATCAAAAATGTAATTCTTATAAACGTTATTCATCAAAACCTTTTTACTCATTACTCAAGATTTCTTATTCTTTATCATATATCTTTTAAGAAAATCAAACAAACTAACCAAGAAATTTTCCCATCAAAAAAATCCCAACAACCGTTAGGATTACTTATCATTTTTAATACGACCAATCAGTAACTCTCCTGCAACTGTCAATTGCGTCACCGAGGACAAATTTAAACCGTTCTTATCAACATGGAAGAAAAGAGGTGTCATCTCTGCAAATGTTTGAACATGTTCTGGTGGCATAGACCAAGTCCTGACAATAGTCACACGCTCCAAAAGTTCACAGGATTCCTGGAAATGTTCCACAACATCCTGATTAGAGTAAGCATGCACCTCCGGTAATAGTTGGCGAAACTCTTTAAGATGATCTTCATGAGCAATAACCTTGAAAATCAACCCCTGATCAGTCAAAAGTCGTCCAAATTCTTGATAATTAGCTGGTGAAAAGATATCTAAAATCAGGTCTATACTGTGCTCACGCAAGGGCAGTTTAGCCAAATCACCAACGAACCATGCCACATTTTTCTGAGGATTTTGACGAGCCGCAAGAAGGATGGAGTCCTTAGACAAATCAAAGGCCATGAAATCTTTGTCAAATGCTAAAGCCAACTGACGGCTGTAATAGCCCTCACCACAGGCAACATCTAGAACATGCGAATGTCTAGGAAGGTCACGCAAACGCTCGGAAATCACCTCCAGGATGGAATCATAGTAGCCTGCCGCAAGAATCTGACTCCTATTTTCAAAAGAAGCCATATCATAGTGTTTATCTCCCTTGTTCTGTCTCAAAAAATTGACAAAGCCCTGCTTGGCGATATTAAAGGTATGCCTATTCTGACAAACCAAGCTAGACTGGTCCAAATGCATTGAAGCCTGACAAATAGGACAAGCAAAAAGGCTTTCTTGATTTTTAAAAACACTAAAATTAGCCATAAATCCTCCTCGACACAAAAAAAGAGCACACACCTGAAATCGCTTAGGGCTGCTGGATTCCTCCCCTGACCCGCTTCACGCACAGATGTTGCTCCGATAAATATTATACCATAAATCGAAGTGATTGCAAGTAGGAAACTTAAGATAAGACTAGATAGGATTATCCCTCATCGAAGCTCATTATTTTTTTTCATCAGTATAAACTTTGATAAACCCTAGCAATGCCATAGTAACAGAAATGTCACTACTTTTTTATTTCTCTTCACCTTATAATAAATCCACAGCTTGAGGAAAGCACCAAAAGCTAGTGACATAACTGACTTTATTGAATGGATACTGCTCGATAAGAAGAAAGGACGATAAGAACAATGACTAAAACAACCAACAACCGTAAGAAAATGACTACTCAAGAACTCGAAATCGTATCAGGTGGTACAGTTCCTTGGGCTGCTATTTCAGACAGTTCCTTGGGCTGCTATTTCAGTAGGAATTGCTGGCGCAAAACTGACTTATGATCTAAGCTATGCTGCGGGTAAATCTTTCTGCAATCTCAAACACTAATAAAAGAACTTAACTTCAACTGACATCTCCAAGATTTTGAGAATGATAACTTATGAAGCTTACAAGAAATCAAACAAATGGTACTACTGCTAATCAATTCCCTAAAATGAACAACTATTTACTCGTAAAAATCGCTTTAGCTGGAATTATCAGTAGCCTATTTCTCATACTCCTAATCAACCTAATCTTTCATGAACGATTAGGAACACCAATTATTGACACTAATTTGAAGTCAGCTTTTTGGACACTTATACTCTTCATACCTATTTTTCTTTTGACAAGAGAACAAGAAAAACATAAGACTAAGGAAGAGTGACTTAAAGATCCTTCAAAAAAACAAGACTCCCTCTAATCTCCCATTGAAAAATGCAAGCTCTTTTGGCTTGCATTTTGTCTTTACATATCTTGCACGACTTCTAATTTAGCCAATCGTTTGGCTTCTTTTTTGCGTTCGCGGCTCTGGCGGAAAAAGTCTTGCATAATCTTAGCACAGTCCGCCTCCATGACACCAGTCTCAACTTCTACGCGATGATTGAGACGCTCATCTCTTAAGATATCATAAAGGCTACCTGCACCACCAAATTTTTGATTACATGCTCCATAGATAACTTTGGGAATACGCGCCAGACCAATGGCTCCACTACACATGACACAGGGTTCAATAGTCACAAAAAGGGTGCAGTCTAACAAACGCCAGTTGCCCACTGTCCTATTGGCCTCTTGAATGGCCATGACCTCCGCATGCATAATAGCTTGGTTGAGCTCCTCACGCGCATTATGCCCACGACCAACGATTTCTTTATCCTTAACAATAACACAACCAATTGGAATTTCTGCTTTATCTAGAGATTTTTGAGCCTCCTTAAGAGCCTCAGACATAAAAATCTCTTTCTCTTCTTGGCTATAGTCAAGCATTAGTCTTACTCCTGTTCCAAGATTTACGAGATGGTGTCTCGCTTAGTCCTTCTATTATAGCATAAGAAAAACATTCCCTTTCTAAAGGGTACAAAAAAAGCTAAGACGAATCATCCTAGCTTCAAACACAATAGTTTGGTGAGTCTTAGGAATCACACCAATGTGTTCTCCCAAGGCTAGACGAAAAGTCAACGACCACTTAACATCCTAATTTATATGTCAGTCGGAGTGTCACAGTCAATTGTCTGTGAAATCATTGAATCGACCTATAAGCCTCACAGCAATAAACTAAAATGTAACTGTCTCAAACAATTGCAAGCATAGTATTATAGTTGTGATATTTAACACTTTCCTTCCAAACAAGTAATGCCTACTATAAAAGTAATTTTTATAGTAGGCATTACCCACCTATAGTTTATCACGAAACCTCTATCATTTAATTTAAAAATAGGTAATAAAAAAATGATTTTAATGAAGGAAAATTGTTAATTGTGTCCACTATTTTGGCTAATCCACCAAACAGAAAAAATATGTTATAACTATATTTAAAGGTTTTTCGAATAAATTTCTCTACTCTATCTATACTTTCAAGCACCTATCGCCCTAAATATTATCTAATTTTACTATTTATTAGTCTAATAAATGTTTAATATTTCGTCTCCAATAATTCTTTAAAACAAGGTATGGAACAAGATAATGATTTTTTGGAGTTATTGCTTTAAAGATCGAAGACTTAAATAGCAAGTACAAAGGATAAACTAAAAGGGAAGCTCTTCTTCTAAAATCAGGTCAGCCAAGTCATTGTCAGGATTATTTTCCCTAACAGCACGCTGAGCACGACTCTCCAGAAGTTGGAAAGAGGAACAAAGCACTTCAGTAACGTAATGAGTTTGACCATCCTTATCATACTTACGAGTGCGAATCTCACCATCAAGAGAAATTAAACTTCCCTTGCTAGCATAAGATGCCAATGTCTCAGCTAAACGGCCCCAAACCACTACTGTGATAAAATCAGCCTCACGCTCACCATTTTGCGTCTTATAGCGACGATTAACCGCAACTGTGACACGTGTAAAAGACCTGTCACTAGCAGTCTTAACCATTTCAGGTGTTGCTGTCAAACGTCCAATTAAAATTACTTTGTTATACATTTTTTTACCTCCACCTATCTATTCGTAAGAGGCAATAAAAAAGTGGTTTATTTTCAATAGTTTTACAAATTTTTTCGGGAGGATCCTTTCTAATACTCGAGTCTCTCTACCACTCGAAGGTTATTATTTTTCTAGAAATAGTACTCCATAGGATATTTTCATTACCAAAACTGACCTTTAAATTTTATCGACTCGCTTAGCTAACTCAACGTTTTTGAACCACAATTTCCCAAGAAGCAGGACCGACTTGGTCAAAGCGAGTTACAGGATAATCATTGTCTGAAGCCCAGTTTGGAATACTTTCCGTTGCTTGCGTACAATCGAAAGCAATCAACAACTCATCTCCAACAGCTAATTCAGCCATTTTCTTCTTCGCATCAATCAACGGAAATGGGCATACCAGTCCACCAGTTTCAAGTTTTACCAAAGTCATATCATATTCTCCTCTTAATTTTTGTTTGGTTTTACAAAGATAATATAGGAAGCCGTCCAAACACCTAAAATAGTCACTGGCAAAGCAATCCATCCCTTACTAGAAAAAATTGCTGTAGCTGTTAAACCATTACCAATTGTACAGCCACCAGCCCAAGAAGCACCGATTCCCATAAAAATACCTCCTAGTGTGCTCTTAGCGATGGTTGGCAAGTCTGGCAAACGCCAGCGAAACTCTTGAGATCCCTTTGCAGCAAGAAAGGAACCGATAAAAATACCTAATACAAGAAAAACACCCCAACCAAGTTGCTTACTATCGCCTGTAATAATATAACTAATTAGATGTGCCGATGGTGTTGTAATCCCTAACCCTCCAACACGACCAGTCAGCTGACTAGCTGGCCAAGCAATTAAAGCAACAAGACCAATTAGAAGTCCTGCAAAATATTTATGGTAAGTTTTCTCAAATAGGTAGTGTCTCACTCCCTTATATCTTGCTGGAAGCGAAGCAATCTGACGTCTGGGCTTACGTAACTCTCGAATTACAAAGAAACTTGTTATAACTACTAAGAAAACAAGAAGATACCAAACCGGAATTCCTAATTGACTCGCTAAATCATCGTTAATCACCCATCGCTTGGCTATTAATTGATTCAAAGGAACAAGAAATCCTGATTTCATAGCTGCTGCACTTGTCATATAAAAGAATAGTGCAACCCCACTACCTAGGAGACCTTCACCGGCACGATACCACGTTCCTGTGGCACATCCCCCAGCAAGAACAATTCCAATACCAAATAGATAGGAACCCACAATTGCTCCTAACACGGAAAATTCTTCATAAGGATTTCCAACAATACCTAATTTAATCAGGAAAAGCACTCCTATACTTTCTACTGTGATTGCAATAAGGAAAGCGTAAAATAAGGTATTATTACGTGCAATATACATGTCTCGAAAACCACCCGTCATACAAAAACGAGTTCGTTGCAAAATGAATCCAAATATCAGACCAATGATCCCACCAGAAAGAGCAGTCGTAAGCATAAGTACCTCCTAAAGTAAATATTGAATACATTATAAAAAAAATATTATAACTTGTATAATCTTTCTTTTTTATGGTTAGCCATAAACTTTCTTTATGGCAAACAAAAAAAGCGGATTATTACCGCTTCTTCTCTTACTTACCTTTTCCAGTGTTTAGCTGGATCAAAAGCCTCGCCGACTACTGCTGAATCATCAAGTTCAATAATCCCACGTTTTTGCGGGGCATTCGGAAGGGCCAACTCACGTGGGGAACACATCATTCCATAGCTATCTTCACCACGAAGTTTTCCTGGGAAGATAAGAGCCCCGCTAGGCATCATAGCACCAGGGAGAGCTACGATAGTTTTAAGACCAGGGGATGCGTTTGGTGCTCCTGCAACGATTTGGACCTTCTTATCACCGATGTTCACTTGACAGATGTTAAGGTGGTCACTGTCTGGATGTGGAACCATTTCATCAATTTGTCCAACCACAAAGACTGGACCTTGCGTATTTTCCAAACGCTCTTCAAAGCCCTCTTTAGCCAATTCCTCATTTAAGATAGCTACATCTTGGTCAGACAAGAAAACTTGACCATTTCCTTCGATATCAATGAGGCTTGATGCTTCAAAAATGTTCCAAGCAAGAGTCTTACCTGTTTCATCAGCTGTGACACGAGCCACCTTACCTTTACGTTCTACGCTACGTTTAATGTCCTTAGTATCCTCCAAGATAACTAACAAAACGTCGCCAACTTGTTCTTTATTGTATGCAAAAATCATGGATTCTCCTTATAGTGTTTCCAAAAAGGCAGTGATTTCTTCTTTGGTTTTACGAGCTTTATTGACCAAACGACCCAATTCCTGACCATTCTGAGTCACGACAAAACTTGGGATACCAAAAATATTCCACGTTTGTGCTAAAGCCATATAATCATCACGGTTAACACGCACAAAGGTCATATCTGGATGGCTGGCTTCAATTTCAGGCATAACGGGGTAGATGAACTGGCAGTCCGGACACCAATCGGCAGTAAAAAAGAAGACCACTTTTTGATCACTATCAACATAGCTCGCCAGTTCTTCAAGATTCTTAGGAATAATCATGCTTGTTCCTCCTCATAGGTCAGCTTGTCCTCTGCATAAACAAAGCTATAGACACGTCCATCCTCTAAGACGATACCTCCTGTGAGCCCAGGATTTTCTTTATCCGTAGGATTCGTATAAAGAACTGCGATGGGGCCAAGATGTGATAATTCTTGTCTAATATCTTGGATTAATGCAGCTTTCTTCATTTCTACGCGTGACTGTCTATACTTCTCTGTCATTGCCAAGAGACCTAAAGCTCCTACGCCTCCAGCAAACAAGGCCAATGTTCTACGTTTCATAAGAAACATTTTACCATAATTTTAGAGGAATGGGGAGAGGCTACCTATCTCTTGAGAATCGTGCTAAAATAGTAGCAAGTACTACTCAAGGAGGATTTTATGACTACCCTATTTAACAAAATTAAAGAAGTAACCGAACTCAAGGCAGCTGCGGGCTTTGAGACACCTGTACGTGACTACCTTCGTAAAACTATCACACCGCTCGTAGACGAGGTGCAAACAGATGGTCTTGGTGGTATTTTCGGTATCAAGCATAGTCAAACGGAAAATGCCCCTAAGGTGCTCGTGGCTGCCCACATGGATGAAGTTGGGTTTATGATTAAAGAAATCAAGGCAGACGGGACTTTCCGTGTAGTAGAGCTTGGGGGTTGGAACCCACTGGTTGTCAGTTCTCAACGCTTTACCCTACACACTCGTGACGGCCGTATCTATCCTGTCATCTCAGGTTCAGTCCCACCTCATTTCTTGCGTGGCAGCAGTGGGACTTCAAGTCTTCCTGGTGTCTCTGATATTGTCTTTGATGCTGGTTTTGCCAACCAAGAAGAAGCTAATACCTACGGTGTTTTCCCGGGTGACGTCATTATTCCTGAATCAGAAACGATTCTAACAGCTAATCAAAAAAATGTGATCTCTAAAGCTTGGGACAACCGTTATGGTGTTCTCATGATTCGTGAACTCTTGGAAAATGTTAAAGATCAAGAACTCAATAATACTCTAATTGCTGGTGCCAACGTTCAAGAAGAAGTTGGTTTACGTGGTGCCCATGTTTCTACCACTAAATTTGATCCTGAAGTTTTCTTTGCAGTGGACTGCTCCCCTGCAGGTGACATCTATGGTAATCAAGGTAAGGTAGGTGATGGTACCCTTATTCGTTTCTTCGATCCAGGTCACATCATGTTGCCAAATATGAAGGATTTCCTTTTAACTACTGCTGAAGAAGCTGGTATCAAATACCAATACTACTGCGCTGCAGGGGGGACAGATGCTGGTGCCGCTCACTTGCAAAATTCTGGAGTACCATCAACAACTATTGGTGTTTGTGCCCGTTACATTCACTCGCACCAAACCCTATATGCTATGGATGACTTCCTAGAAGCACAAGCCTTTTTACAAGCTATTGTTAAGAAGTTGGATCGCTCAACAGTAGATTTGATTAAGAACTACTAAGATAAGGAGTAACCCATGATTATCGGTTTTATCGGTGTCGGAAAAATGGCAACAGCTATTATCAACGGCCTAAATAAAAGCTCACATCGTATCATTATTTCAGGGTCTTCTTTGGCTCGTTCGCGCCAAATTGCAGAGGAACTAGAGGTTGAAGCTGCTGCTTCCCATCAAGAATTAGTAGAAAATGCTGATCTGATCATCCTTGGTATTAAACCTCAAATGTTTGATAAGGTGCTAACTGACCTCAACTTCCATCAACCTATCATGAGTATGGCTGCTGGAGTGACCTTGGAACGCCTAGCTTCACTCACAAGTGCAGACCTACCTCTTATTCGTATCATGCCTAACCTTAATGCTCAAATTCTTAAGAGCACTACTGGCCTTTGTACCAATGATAAGGTGTCTGAGGACCTTTTGGTAATTGCCAAGGAAATCACAGATAGTTTTGGAACTACTGTTGAATTGGCTGAGAAGGACTTCGATACCTTTACTGCTCTAGCTGGCTCTAGTCCGGCCTATATCGCCCTCTTTATCGAGGCTCTGGCTAAGGCTGGCGTCAAAAATGGCCTAAGTAAGCAAGTTGCTCTGACCATTGCCACACAGACAGTTCTAGCTACTGCTGAAAATCTCAGTCTAGGTAGCGATAGTCCACATGATCTTATTGACAAGGTATGTAGCCCTGGTGGGACCACTATCGCCGGTCTCATGGACCTTGAGCGTACAGGTCTCACCCATAGTGTGGCTTCAAGTATTGATACAACCATTGCCAAAGCCAAAAAACTATAGTAAAAATAAAGCTCGGAAAATTCCGAGCTTTATTTGATATAGGACGCTAACAATTGCAAAAGTAACATCATTGAAACTGCAATACTATTGTTAATCATATGGGCCATGATACAGTACTCTAACTTTTGAAACTTACGATATACTGTCCCAAGGGTAAACCCCATACCTGCATATATAATCCAGACACCTATACTATTAGGCATATGAACAAGGCCAAAGAGTAAGCTACTCAAAATCAAGCCAACAATAGAATCTGGATTAAAGACTCGTCCCATGAGGAGCCCTCTAAAAATCAACTCTTCCACAATCGGTGCCATAATCACTGTAACTGTTATGAGAACAAAGGGATTCATATGGGCATTTTCTATGATTTCCTGATTGGTGCTATTACTAACACCTTCCCACATCATGACCATTGCACCAATCCTAGTAACAATGTAAATACCTAGGTAGGTCAAGCCAATCATCCCCCATGCTTTTAAGGAAGACAGTGTCTTGAACCCCTCAAGAAGACCCATGCGTTTTCCTAAGAAAAGAGCTCCTGCACTAATGAGTAGCATAACCAAAATTAGGAGACTCACTGCCCTCACGTCTTTAACACGAACAAATATGGTTGGAGCTTGTTCAATACACAAAATTAGGAAAGCCAGTAAAAAATAAAGAAAACGTTTTAAAATGGACTCTTTCTTCATAGTAAGCTACCTCTTTTTATATTTTGTACTTTTATTATAATACAAATCTACTATTTTGACAAGACACCATGAAAATAGAGGTATAATTCAGGAATCTTATCTTATTTTAGATAGAATCAGACGAATAAGAGCAAATCCCAGAACCAAGCCATAGAGCAAGATAGATAGGACTGTAACATAGGGCAACTGAATATTAGCAAAGGCATATAGGGCAATCAAAGCAAAGATAAGCAAAAACTCCAGAACCAGTGTTGCAACTGCTGTCACCTGCAAAATCTGTTTATTTCGCTCATCGTAGGCAGCAATGTACATCTGATGAAGACGTTTCGAATGCCTAAGCGCTGCAAAATAATAAATCGACAGGGCATAACTCCCAATGGTAACTCCCATTACTAATCCTAACGCATAATCACTAAGACTGTTAGAGCGAACAATAAATAATCCCAAAATACCCAAAGAAAAGAAAGAACATGCTACTCGAGCTATGTATTTTTCATACTCTGATTCTGTTTTTTTCTTTCCTAACGTTTTTAATAACATATCTTGATACTCCCTTCATTATCCTTTAAAAGAGCAATATAAAATTTTTCAATGATAACTTTAAACATTCACCTTAAACAAAAAGGCTAAGTAGGACACTTATACTGTTGTTTAAGATATGGACACCCATACTGTACTCGATACGCTCAGTCTTATAATATGTTATGGCAAGACCAGCTGACATAATACCATAGATGACAATTGTCTGAGGCGTAGATGCTGAATGCCCAGCCATAAAGAGAAGACTGGAAATAACAAGACCCATCTTAAAGTATTTTCCAAAGAGCACCTTGGCTAAGAGTCCCCTAAAAATGATTTCTTCCATAATAGGAATGATAAAACCTACTACTGCAAACTGAAGATAGGTTGGTACGTGAATAAACATCTTATTTAAAGCATCTTGATTTTCCATAGCTGCATTATGTGTTAACTGACCAACAAAATACCCTAGAAGATCACCTAGGAAAAAGATGACGAGGATTAAGAGAAGCAATCGCAACGAGACGTCTCCAATTAATCTCTTTAAGCGATAAGAGTTTAAATCCATAAGCAATCACGATAAAAATAGCCAAACTCCCTAATGCCCAAACACCGTAACCTATTTGCTCCACAAGTGAAAACTTACCATTCTGAGTAAGTAGCGGGAAAGCACCTAATAGTGTTAAATCTAAGATTAGTAGAGTGAGCGCTAAAAAAATAACGCCAATTTTCTTCATTACTTGTTTAAACATATCTTTACTCCTTAATCTTCTTCAAAAATAAAGACTTCTTCAATAGTCTTTCCAAAATACCTAGCAATTTTAAAAGCTAGTTCCAACGACGCATTATAGCGCCCTTTTTCGAGTAAAATGATGGTCTGCCTCGTGGACTCCCATCTCATCTGCTAATTCTGCCTGACTAATCTTATTAGCCTTGCGAAGTTCCTGAATCTTTGTTTCCATATGATACCTCAACTCTATCGTTTCTTCTCAAATATTTCGGCTCTTTTCCTTTTTTGTCAAATTTGCTTTACATTTATGGTATAGTTTACTTTACATATTTTGTAAACTCTTTTTTACATTTTTTGCGAAATTTTCTTTAGCTTTTCAATGACCACACACAGAAATAGTTGAATGATTCTTTCAAAGCATTCAAAAAAGCTGGCCAATTGCTCAGCCAACTTTTCTGGTCTTATCAAATTTTTGATAACTTATTTAGTTTTAAGGCGCTCAACATCACGCGCAATCACCAATTCTTCATCCGTTGGAATAACAAACACTTTAACAGCTGAATCTGCTGTTGTAATATCGCCAACACGTCCGAAAACATTCTTTTCAGGATCCACTTCAATACCAAACCAAGTGAGACCATCCAAAACTGAAGCGCGAACATCCGCAGAATTTTCACCGATACCCGCTGTAAAGACGATAGCATCCGCTCCATTCATGACACCAAAGTATTGAGCGATGTATTTACGCAAACGATCCACATAAAGATCATAGGCCAACGTACATTTTTCATCACCAGCCTCTTTACCAGCAATGATATCACGCATATCGCTTGATTTTTCAGAAATACCAAGAAGACCTGATTCCTTGTTAAAGACATGACGTATACGTTCAGCATCGGCCATGTCAGGCTCACGGTCAATAATGAATGGAATAATCGCAGGGTCGAGATCCCCAGTACGTGTTCCCATCATAACTCCGCCAAGTGGTGTCAACCCCATTGAAGTATCCACGGATTTACCACCATCAACGGCAGTAATTGAAACACCATTTCCCACATGGGCTGTGATAATCTTCGTTTCTTCAATAGGTTTTCCTAGTAGCTTAGCTGCTTCTTGAGAAACATATTGGTGGCTAGTTCCGTGTGCTCCGTATTTACGAACTTGATAGTCTGTATAATAACGGTTAGGAACTGGGTAACGGTAAGCCACTTCTGGCATAGATGTATGAAAAGCTGTATCAAAAACAGCAACGCTTGTAATATCTGGTAGAAGCTCCTTGAAGGCACGAATCCCTGAGGCTGCACCTGGATTGTGTAACGGTGCCAAGGCTGACAATTCTTCAATCTTAGCCAAGGCATATTCGTCCACCAAGCTTGATTCTTTGAAATATTCTCCACCAGCAACCACACGGTGACCAACACCTGTAATTTCATCATAGCTCTTGATAATATCGAAACGAATCAAGTCATCAAGCAAAATTTTTACCGCTTGAACATGGTCAGCAATATCTAAGGTTTGCGATTCAGAACGGTCAGCAAATTTTACTGTCGAAACAGAATCTCTCAAGCCAATACGTTCAATCAAACCCTTAGCAAGAACAACTTCTTCTGGCATTTCATATAATTGCCATTTCAAGCTTGAACTTCCTGCATTGATTGCTATTGTTTTTGTCATAAGCACCTCTTTATAAAACGCTTTCAATAATATATACCTGTTCTATCATGTTTTACTAGAAAATGGAATTATCTGATTTCCATTTTTGGAAATTCTCTGTAAAATCCTTGAGGACCCTTGGATTTTTCAAATCGCTAAGTGGGTAAACGAAGGTCTCAGGAGCATTTTTAGTTTGTTTTTTTAGCACAAAGATAGACTTCATGTTATGTTTATTGCCAAAAGCTGCTTCTGGAAGAGTAATAACAGCAATAATATCAGCATATCCTGATAACCACTTCTTAAGCAGATCACTTTGAGGGCTTGTCAAAAGATTGGTTGGTGCCAAAAAAATAGCAATACCATCTTTCTTCAAATACTTAAGCGATTGCTCCATAAGAAGATGATGGGCATAAGTGTGTTCGCCAGTTGCTGCCACCTTGAAACGACTCGCAATCTCATCATTAGGGTAGTAACCTATAGGTAAATCGCTGATAATAACGTTGCTCTCTTTGAGAATATGTGGTCGAACAGCATCCCCTTGGATATAAACCGCTACTGAATTCACCACCTCAGCAATACTAGCTGACAAATCGATAAGAAGATCATCAACTTCCATCCCCATATAATTAAGGGTTTTCTGACTATTATTTAGAAGAGTTTCAGCCAAGTTTCCTGTTCCCGAACCAATCTCCAAGATATCTAATTGTTTTTCCTGGGTCAAACCTTCGAGCAAGTACAGAATGATAAATCCGATAGCATCTGGTGTAAATTGGTGATTGGCTTGTAAAGCTTCCAATTGCCCTAGTTTGATAAACAAAAACTGAAAAGCACGACGCCACTCCTCTTTACTTAGATTAAGCGCCCGTAATTTCTCATTGTTTTTGATGATGAGCTCATTAGCAACCTCAGCCCCCAAATAATAGGAATTTTGCTCAATAAGTGCATCGTAAGCATGGGTTCCAAGATCATTTTCAATAGTTTGGACATTTTCTAACAACAGCTCAAAAGCTGTCTCAATTGCTTCAAAATTCATGATTTCCTCCGTTCCTCTATCATATCAAAAAGGAAAGAGAATTTCTATTTCTGATCTTGTTTCTTCACATAACGATAGGTCTTGATTTGGCCTTTACTGACAACTCTGACAACCACTTGCTTACCCTTAACCTCGTAAGTCGTAGTCCCCTGAGAAAAACTAAAAGCACCTGCTTCCTTATCCACCAAGTCCATAGTCATCTCTGCCATGAGACGGCTTTGACTGGCCACTATTTGCGCTTGGTTTTGTCTAGAGCTAGCTACCACCCGTTCCAGATAAACCTGAAGAAGGAGTATAAAAATGCCAGCCATAAAAAGAGCGTAGAGAAGAACGCCTCCCCTAACCTGTTTTTTCAAAAGCATAAACAAAACTCCTTTGTAGTTCATTTTTAAGAGTCACTTGGATGGTAACTATCTGGTTCTTTTGACTTACCTTACTAGATTTGACATCGAAAAGCATTGGTTGATAACCTCGACCATCAGCATTTGTTTTTCGAAAATCAGAGGCACTTGAAAGACCAAAAGCCAAGTCTTGATTATCCTGCTTGACATAGAGTTTGTTCCCCTCTACCTTGACCAACTGACATCCTTCTAATTCTGCCTCCATTTGTTGAACAAATAGAAGCCAATCTTGGTTTTCTTGTTGTCTTACCTGCTTAACATTACTCACAAGTACAGTGGTTAACCCTTGATAAACTTGAACTGAGCCAGCAATGACCAACAAGGCCACTAGACATTCCAAGAGGGTAAAGGCACGCAGCTTACTGCTTAGATACATGAATAATCTCCTTTCCCGATTCATAAACCGTGATACCTTTCTGGCTACGTTTAACTGTCACCGCTATGCCATTCAGCGTTAACTGGTCTTGCTTGGTCTGAACTGCCATTGTTGCCACACTCAAGACCTCTTGTTGATGGAGATTATCAGCCATTAGTCTGCGGTTGGTATTAATTTGTTCCAATATCAGACTGCTGACAAGTACTAAAACAGCCATAGCTACCAGACTTTCAATAAGAATATAACCTCTAAGAGATCGTCTTTTTATATTTACCACTGCCCATGTTAAGCAGATAGGTCACCACCTCCTTATCACTTGAAAAACGAATTTTCGTGAGGCTCGAGTTGCCTCCTTTAGCATCAAACACTAGCGTCTGCCCCTTATCCAGATGAATACTTTTAGGAATAAGCAGACTAGACCTTCCATTACTAACCTTATCCTTAGTTAACTGCAATTCAACATTAGATCCTTCCGCTGATGCCAAGCGCTGACTATCTCGATATAGGTACTCAAAACGCAGATAAAAAAGATTAATCTCGACCTGCTGAAAAATACCTGTGACTGAGCCTGACAAACTCAGAGTGAGAAAGACAACCACTGCTAGTGTCATCAGGCTCTCCAACAAGGTGAAAGCTCTAATTGGCCACTGAGCGGCTTTCACCACCATGTTTCGCATAGTAATCATTGTATGAATCTGCCTGTTTTTGCGTAATTTGACCTTCTGAAACAAGAGCTGCCAAGCTAGCTGTCTTGTTATTCTTCATTTCATAAAGTTCTGCCTGAGAATCCACGACCTTGACTACAGCCGCATTTCCAGTTTCCTTAACGGAATCCTTCTGCTTGCTTAAGTTAGGAACAAAGAGCAAAAGGAGAATACTGATAATGAGAAGTACGACTAGCATTTCAATCAGAGTAAAGGCTCGTAATTTAACGGCATTCAATTTTTTTAACATCAATTTCATGACATCATTCCTTCCATATTTTGATACATTGGTAATAGCATGGCTACATAGATCATTACAATCACAACTGCAACAATAACAAAAATGAGGGGTTGCACAAAGGTTGTTGCCTTATTAAGACGGTTAAAGAAGTTTTGCCAAACCTCCTCGGCATAAACTTCCAACTCATAGCCCAACCTCGCATTGGCCTCCCCATAAGCAATAATTAGTGAGAGCTCCTTAGTAAAAAACGGATGACTGGCAATACGTTCAGGAAAACTCTGTCCCAGCATCAGGGCTTCTTCCAAATCGGCTCCCAGCTCACGGAAGAGTTTAGACTTTTGCTCTTGCATAAGAGCCACCAAATCTAGCAAATCAACGCCTTGACCTAATAAATTTCCCCATTCCCTAGCATAATAGGCGGTCGTGTAAAGCCTTACTGTCTGACCAATAAAAGGGATTTTGGCCATTCGCCTATAAAAAACAAGGGCTGACTGTCGTTTCACCCATAGATAGAGAATTAAACCCAACACAAGGAGTCCACACAAACTCACAAAAAAAAGCTGGGGAAAAATTTGAACCAACTGTACAGCCCAATTATTCTTACCATCACCCTCTAAGAGTTGGGGTAGAAGATAATTTTTAAGTCCTAGCATAATCAGAATCAGAAAACCCAGAAGTAGTATGGGATAAGTCGCCACCTCCATGAGTTTCTTGCGAACCTTTGTCATACGAAGCATATAGGTTTCAATCTTTGTTAGACTCCCTAGAAGATTACCGTGCTTGTCAGCAAGAGAAATCTGAGTAACAATATTGTCCGAAAACCCCACTAACGCTAACATCTGATACAACCTATCACCGCGTATTAAACTCTCTTTCATAAGAGACAAGGATGTTTCTTTCAGCAAGTGACTTCGCTCCAAAAAGGCTACGATTTCAGTTAAGGTAAAACCGGCCTTTAAAAGTTGTTTGAAGAGCTGGATAACCTTAACTTGCTGACTAATCTTTAATTTTTTCCCCTTGGATATCCCTCTCAGTGAGACATCCTTGTTTAACCAAACCTTCCAACTGCTGATTCCAGTTGGTCGACGAATGGTTTTGGAAATTTTCTCTGGCAAAATCAATCACACCTCCTCCCTTGATCAAACGCATGTAGGCAATGCCTTGTAGAGCATTATCCAACTCAGACTTATCTACGCCAAGGTCCAAGAGACGTTCGTAAACGCCAGCAATACTCTTAGCATGAATAGTTGAAAGAACAGTTACCCCTGTTAGACTAGCTCTAATAACTGCCCGGGCAGTCTCCTTATCCCGAATCTCCCCAATAATCAAAACATCTGGACGGTGACGTAGAGATAGCTTAATCAAACTATCATAGGTCATATCAATCGCCTGATTAACCTGGAGTTGCAAGACATTATCCTGTTTGATTTCAACAGGATCCTCAATCGAAATTACCTGCTGCCCCTTAAAACGCTCCTGAACCAACTCATGCATAAGTGTGGTCTTCCCAGAACCTACGGGACCCGCAAAGAGATACAGTCCTCTATAATCCAAGGCATCCTTAATAGGCTGGATTCCTTGATTCCAATACACTAATTCCCGACGTTCAGAATGTAGGATACGGATAACCAAGCTCTCCAAACCTCGATAGTCTCCAACAGTTGATAAACGCAGAGAAACCAAGTGACCGTCACCACAATCATAGTCACATGAACCCAGTTGACTCCTACGCTTCTCACCCACCATCATTCCCGCCACAAATTTAAAGTGACCAATAAGACTAGCCATGAAATCAGGCCGATATACATCAATCAATCTCCTCTCTTGCCCGACTCGCATATAAAGCTCATAATTATCCTGACGTGGAATGACATAGATGTCTTGAGCCCCACAACTATCAGCATTTTTTATCATTTCCTTAGCAAATTCTGTTACCATAAGGACCTCCTCATAAACCTATTCGTAAAAAGTTTAAGAAAATGAAAAGAAGCCCGAAAAAATTCGAGCTTCTACATTGTTTAACGTTTTATTCTACAATGGGCATGATTTGGAAGGTCATTTTGCTTTTCATATCCCGGACGGTGTTTTTCCTCAGGAATTTCCTGCCAATCATATAAAAGTGCAATCGATCGATAGACCTGCAAGTATTCGTTACACTCCTCACACCAGTATTTATCCTCTTGGTCCCAAAAAGCAGTCATGACACTACTACGGCTGATGTAACTTGGCAAGATTTCTTCCATGGCAAACCAAAGTTTTTTATAGTACTTGAGGGCATCGTAAAAATTTTCAAATTCCTTAGTACTTATGATATCCTCCTGCCAACCTTCCAAGAACCACCACGGTTCCATATCCCCTTTCATTTCAACTACTTGGTACATTTTTCTTTCTCACTTCATCTTTGGTATCCTTATTATACAAAATTTTCTGGAAAAGATAAAAATTATGGTCTTATGTTTCATATATAGCAAGAATAGAAGCGTTTTTGATGATATAAATACAAAAAGAACCCACATTGTGAGTTCTTTTGTTTTAGTCTTAGTCTTCAGATGATTCCACAATTGCTTCATCAACAGCAATGTTTTCAATAACTTCAACTTCGTTAACTGCAAGTGGTTCAATGTTACGGTAGCGAGCCATACCTGTACCAGCAGGGATAATCTTACCAATGATAACATTTTCTTTAAGACCAATAAGATGATCTTTCTTACCACGGATAGCTGCATCTGTAAGCACACGTGTCGTTTCTTGGAAGGAAGCCGCTGATAAGAATGAATTTGTTTCAAGTGAGGCTTTAGTAATACCAAGAAGGACTGGACGAGATGTTGCAGGAACACCACCAGAGATAACAATATCCTTGTTAGCATCTGTGAAGTCAGAAATATCCATAAGTGTACCTGGAAGGAGATCTGTATCACCTGGATCCATAACACGTACTTTACGAAGCATTTGACGAACCATTACTTCGACGTGTTTGTCACCGATTTCTACCCCTTGGCTACGGTAAACTTTTTGCACTTCTGCAAGAAGATAAGTTTCAACTGACAAGGTATCACGTACTTCAAGGAGACGTTTCGGTTGGATTGACCCTTCTGTCAAGGCCTCACCACGGTGTACTTCGTCACCAACTTCTACTTTCATACGAGCTGTAAATGGAACGACATATTCACCCATTCCAGTCTTACCTTGAACGAAGACTTTCTTAGTACGTGTCGCAGCATCTTCTTCGATTTCGATAACAGTACCCTTAACTTCAGTGATAACCGCTTCCCCTTTAGGGTTACGTGCTTCAAAGATTTCCTGGATACGTGGAAGACCCTGTGTGATATCGGTGTTTGAGGCTACTCCACCGGTGTGGAAGGTACGCATGGTAAGCTGTGTACCTGGTTCCCCGATAGATTGGGCAGCGATAGTACCAACTGCTTCACCAACTTCAACCGCATCACCTGTTGCCAAGTTGATACCGTAACAGTGACGACAGACACCGTGACGAGTCTTACATGTAAAGACTGAACGGATAGTTACTTCTTCAACACCAGCATTGACAATAGCTGCAGCCATATCTTCAGTAATCAAAGTATCTGGACCAACGATAACTTCGCCAGTTTCAGGATGTTTAACAGATTTCTTAGTGTAACGACCAAAAAGACGTTCTTCAAGAGTTTCTGTTACTTCTTTACCATCAGTAATGGCACGAATAACAAGACCACGGTCAGTTCCACAATCGTCTTCACGAATGATAACGTCTTGGGCAACGTCAACCAAACGACGAGTAAGGTAACCAGAGTCGGCAGTCTTAAGGGCTGTATCGGTCATACCTTTACGCGCACCGTGAGTAGAGAAGAACATTTCCAAAACGCTCAAACCTTCACGGAAGTTTGAAAGGATAGGCAATTCCATGATACGTCCGTTAGGGGCAGCCATCAAACCACGCATACCGGCAAGTTGAGAGAAGTTAGAGATGTTACCACGAGCTCCTGAGTCCATCATCATAACGATTGGATTCTTAGGATCTTGTGTCTCAATCAGACGTTTTTCAAGTGCATCTTTCGCTTCACGCCATGTTGTTGTAACAGCAACATAACGGTCATCTTCTGTCATCAAACCACGACGGAAAGCTTTGTTAATTTCTTCAACACGGTGGTGAGCAGCATCGATAATTTCTTGTTTGTTATCAATAACTGGGATATCGGCGATACCCACTGTCAATCCAGCAAGTGTTGAGTAGTAGTAACCAAGGTCTTTCAAACGGTCAAGGAAAGCTGATGTTTCAGTTGTACGAAGACGTTTGAAGATTTCAGCAATGATGTTACCAAGATGTTTCTTCTTGAATGGCGCATTAATTTCCAAACTATCGATAACTGTTTGGATATCTTGGCCCGGTTCAAGGAAGTATTTATCTGGTGTACTATCTGTCAAGTTCTCATTTGTTGTTTCTTGAAGATATGGAATTTCTGATGGAATGATTGAGTTGAAGAGAATCTTACCAACAGTTGTTACTAAGATTTTGTGAAGTTGGTTTTCTTTCCAAGGTTTATCAGGCATGCTATCGACTGCAATACCTACACGGCTATGCAAGTGAACATAACCATTATGATAAGCCATAACTGCCTCATCAATATCCTTGAAGATCATACCTTCACCTTCACGGCCTTCATCTTCCATTGTCAAGTAATAGTTACCAAGAACCATATCCTGAGATGGTGTTACGACTGGTTTACCGTCTTTAGGGTTAAGGATGTGTTCTGCCGCAAGAAGGAGCAAACGTGCTTCAGCTTGAGCTTCTTCAGACAATGGAACGTGGATGGCCATTTGGTCACCGTCAAAGTCGGCATTGTAGGCCTCACATACCAATGGGTGAAGACGAAGAGCCTTACCATCAATCAAGACGGGTTCAAAGGCCTGGATACCCAAACGGTGGAGGGTAGGTGCGCGGTTAAGAAGCACTGGGTGTTCCTTGATAACATCTTCAAGAATATCCCAAATACGTTCATCACCACGCTCAACCATACGTTTAGCAGCTTTCACGTTACCTGCGTATTCACGCGCAACGATTTCACGCATAACAAATGGTTTGAAAAGTTCGATGGCCATCAAACGGGGCACACCACATTGATACATTTTAAGTGTTGGACCAACGGCAATAACGGAACGGCCAGAGAAGTCGACACGTTTACCAAGCAAGTTTTGACGGAAACGACCTTGTTTACCTTTAAGCATGTGGCTCAAAGATTTAAGTGGACGACTACCTGGTCCAGTAATTGGACGACCACGACGTCCATTATCAATAAGAGCGTCTACCGCTTCTTGCAACATACGTTTTTCGTTTTGCACGATGATACCTGGAGCACCCAACTCAAGCAAACGAGCCAAACGGTTATTACGGTTGATAACACGACGGTAGAGGTCGTTCAAGTCAGATGCTGCAAAACGTCCACCGTCCAATTGAACCATCGGACGAAGATCTGGTGGCAATACTGGCAATATGTTAAGCACCATCCATTCTGGTTTATTACCAGACTTGTAAAAGGCATCAAGAACGTCCAAACGACGAACTGCTTTAAAACGTTTTTGACCAGTTGCTGTCTTCAACTCTTCTTTGAGTTCAGCAATTTCGGCTTCCAAATCTACTTGTTTCAAGAGATCTTGGATAGCTTCTGCACCCATTTTAGCGACAAATGAACCATGACCATACTCTTGCAATTTTTCACGATATTCACGTTCAGTCAAGAGAGATTTTGGCTCAAGCGGTGTTTCCTTTGGATCGATAACCACGTAAGCTGCGAAGTAAATAACTTCTTCAAGTGCACGAGGACTCATATCCAAAGTCAATCCCATACGAGAAGGGATTCCCTTGAAGTACCAGATATGTGATACTGGTGCTTTCAACTCGATGTGACCCATACGTTCGCGACGAACCTTAGCACGTGTTACTTCAACACCACAGCGGTCACAAACGATCCCTTTATAACGGATACGTTTGTATTTCCCACACGCACATTCCCAGTCTTTAGTAGGACCAAAGATCACTTCGTCGAACAGACCTTCACGTTCTGGTTTGAGCGTACGGTAGTTGATTGTTTCAGGTTTCTTAACCTCACCATAAGACCATGAACGGACCTTAGTTGGTGAAGCTAGTGTAATTTGCATACTTTTAAATCGATTTACGTCAACCACTAGTATTACCTTTCTTTTGTTCTATTGACAATAGCAGCGCTATTTTCACCTTTATCAGCTACCTTAGCAGAGAAATTTAACTCCCTCTCTAAAGCTTATTTTATTCTGTTTTATCTAAAGCTTCTTCTTTAGCTTTTTCTAATTCAGCAGCTTCTTTGGCTTGTTGTACACGTGCTTTTTCAAGATCATCAACGTGCATGACGTCATCATCTTCACCTTCATCAAGATCACGCAATTCAACTTCATAGTCATCCTCATCAAGAACACGCATATCAAGACCAAGTGATTGCAATTCTTTAACGAGCACTCGGAATGATTCTGGTACACCTGGTTTTGGAATTGGTTTTCCTTTAGTGATAGCTTCATAGGCTTTCAAACGTCCGTTAACGTCATCTGACTTGTAAGTCAAGATTTCTTGAAGAATGTTTGAAGCACCATAAGCTTCAAGAGCCCAAACCTCCATCTCACCGAAACGTTGTCCACCAAATTGTGCTTTACCACCAAGAGGTTGTTGGGTAACGAGTGAGTAAGGACCTACCGAACGAGCGTGAAGTTTATCATCAACCATGTGGTGAAGTTTGATCATGTACATGACACCAACTGACACACGGTTATCAAATGGCTCTCCTGTACGTCCATCGTAAAGGATTGTCTTAGCATCACTATCCATACCAGCTTCACGAACAGTATCCCAGAGATCTTCTGAGCTTGCCCCATCAAAGACTGGTGTTGCGATGTAGATACCCAAGTTACGAGCAGCCATACCAAGGTGAAGTTCCATAACCTGACCAATATTCATACGTGATGGTACCCCAAGAGGGTTCAACATGATGTCAACTGGTGTACCGTCTGGAAGGTAAGGCATGTCTTCAACAGGAACAATACGAGAAACAACCCCTTTGTTACCGTGACGACCAGCCATCTTATCTCCGACCTTGATTTTACGTTTTTGAGCGATGTAAACACGAACAAGCATGTTAACACCTGATTGCAATTCATCACCGTTTGCACGTGTAAAGATTTTAACATCACGAACGACACCATCACCACCATGAGGTACACGGAGTGATGTATCACGTACTTCACGAGATTTATCACCAAAGATAGCATGGAGAAGACGTTCTTCAGCAGAAAGGTCTTTTTCACCCTTAGGTGTTACCTTACCAACAAGAATATCACCTTCTTTAACCTCAGCACCGATACGGATAATACCCATTTCGTCAAGGTTTTTAAGGGCTTCTTCACTAACGTTTGGCAATTCACGTGTGATTTCTTCAGGTCCAAGCTTTGTATCACGTGTTTCTGATTCGAATTCTTCCAAGTGAACAGATGTATAAACATCGTCTTTCACTAGGCGTTCACTCATGATAACAGCATCCTCGAAGTTGTAACCTTCCCATGTCATGTATGCGACAATAGGGTTTTGACCGAGGGCCATTTCTCCACCTTCCATAGATGGACCATCAGCGATAAAATCTCCTTTTTCGACAATATCACCAACCTTAACCAAAGTACGTTGGTTATACGCAGTACCTGAGTTTGAACGACGGAATTTTTGAATAGTATAGACGTCAAGAGAACCATCTTCACGACGAACTTCAACCTTATCGGCATCAGAATAGACAACTTTACCATCATGTTTAGCGATAACTGCAGCACCTGAATCGTGGGCAGCTTGATATTCCATACCAGTACCAACAAATGGTGCTTTTGGATCAATCAATGGCACAGCTTGACGTTGCATGTTGGCACCCATGAGGGCACGGTTAGAGTCATCGTTTTCCAAGAAAGGAATACATGCTGTCGCAACGGCAACTACCTGTTTAGGAGAAACATCCACGAAATCTACAAGGTGTGATGGGTACTCTTGGTTAACACCTTGGTGACGACCCATGACAATTTCTTCTGCAAATGTTCCATCTTCGTTCAATTTAGAGTTAGCCTGAGCAACTATGTACTCATCTTCTTCGTCGGCAGTCAACCAAACCACTTCGTTTGTTACTTTACCAGTTGCACGGTCAACCTTACGATATGGTGTTTGAATGAAACCGTACTTGTTAAGGCGTCCGTATGTAGACAAGTTATTGATCAAACCAATGTTAGGTCCTTCAGGTGTTTCAATTGGACACATACGACCGTAGTGCGTGTAATGCACGTCACGAACTTCATATCCGGCACGGTCACGTGTCAAACCACCAGGTCCCAAGGCTGACAAACGACGTTTGTGTGACAACTCTGACAATGGGTTGTGCTGGTCCATGAACTGTGACAACTGTGAAGAACCGAAGAATTCTTTAACAGCTGCAGTTACAGGACGAATATTGATGATTTGTTGTGGTGTCAAGGCTTCATTATCTTGAACTGACATACGTTCACGCACGTTTCGTTCCATACGAGCCAAACCAATACGGAATTGGTTAGCAAGCAATTCACCAACGGCACGGACACGACGGTTACCAAGGTGGTCGATATCATCTACTTTACCGATACCTTCAGCAAGGTTGAGGAAGTAGCTCATTTCAGCCAAGATATCCGCTGTTGTCAAAGCACGAACTTTATCATCTGGATTGGCATTACCAACAATTGTAACCACACGATCTGGATCATTTGGTGCAACGACCTTGAATTTTTGAAGAACAACAGGTTCTGTAACCACTGCATAATCGTTTGGTGTGTATACAAATTTGTTCAAATCACCGTCCAAGTGTTCTGCGATTGAATCAATCACATCACGTGTCATTTCAGTCCCAGCTTCAACAAGGATTTCACCTGTTTCAGGATCTACCAAGTTTTCAGCAATTGTTTGTCCCAAAAGACGTGTCTTGATGTTAAGTTTTTTGTTAAGTTTGTAACGACCAACAGCAGCCAAGTCGTAACGACGTGGATCAAAGAAACGAGCTACAAGCAAGCTACGTGAGCTGTCAGCAGTTTTTGGTTCACCTGGACGAAGTCTTTCATAAATTTCTTTAAGCGCTTCATCAGTACGTGAATCTGCTGGATTTTTGTGGATATCTTTTTCAATAGTGTTACGAACCAACTCGCTATCACCAAAGATATCAACAATTTCGTCATCACCTGAGAATCCAAGTGCACGCACAAGCGTTGTAAATGGAATCTTACGCGTACGGTCGATACGAGTGTAGGCGATGTCTTTTGAATCAGTTTCAAGCTCAAGCCATGCCCCACGGTTAGGAATAACTGTTGATCCGTAACCCACTTTACCGTTTTTATCGACCTTATCGTTAAAGTAAACACCAGGTGAGCGCACCAACTGAGAAACGATAATACGTTCACCACCATTGATGATAAAAGTACCCATCTCAGTCATAATTGGGAAATCTCCGAAGAAGACTTCCTGAGTTTTAATTTCACCAGTTTCTTTGTTAATAAGACGGAAAGTCACAAAGATTGGTGCTGAGTATGATGCATCATGGATACGAGCTTCTTCAAGTGTATACTTAGGTTCCTTCAATTCGTAACCAACAAATTCCAATTCCATGGTGTCTGTGAAGTTTGAAATAGGAAGTACATCCTCAAAAACCTCTTTAAGACCAGTATCTAAGAATTCTTTGAATGAATCCGTTTGGATTTCAATCAAGTTTGGTAAACCAAGAACTTCTTTGATTCTTGAAAAACTACGACGGGTACGATGCTTCCCGTATTGAACGTCATGTCCTGCCAAGTCTTCTACTCCTTTTCTACATTTGAGACCTGCTTTGCAAGTCGTGCACTTTAAATATTTGTCTCCTGCCTTTTTTGGTTGCTTGTCCCGATAACAAGTGATTAGATATTAACATCGACTTATCGGATTAACGATAAGCGATAACTTTAATATGTGAATTTTTAGAACTTTTAAATATTCATTACAAAATCCAAAAACCCTAAAAATAAGCACAAAAATAGCAGCTAAATCTGACCGAAAAAACGTTGATTTAACTGCTGTATCTCTTGATTGGACAATATTTCAATCAAATAAGACGACAAATAGTTTTGTCTATATTGTACCTAAATTTTAACTATTTTGCAAGTATTATTTGAGACAGCCTAATGTTCTCCAAGAATACTAGACCAAGCTTTTTGGTAGTCACTATCCGTTCCACCAATGGCAAACTTGTAGATTGTATCGCCAGGTCCATTTTTAGCCCAATAACTATCAACCATTTCACCACTTACGGAGACATTACGGCCATTGACCGATACCGTTGCTGGCTTAAGGCCTGTCGACTTGAGCACACTTGCCTTAATGGCGCTTGAATCTATATTAAACTTATCTCCCGTTTTGAAAATACCTGGATTAGCATTATAGATGGCTGAAGTCAAACGAGCCATATATTGGGCATTGTAAGTGTAACCCATTTTAGAATTGGTAGGTGCATTGTCATCATAACCAGCCCAACCCCCAAGGGTAATGCCAGGCGTCGACACAACCAACCAAGCATCAGCAAAGTTATCAGTTGTCCCTGTTTTACCCATCCAGTCAGCTGAGGCCGCTGCACCATTGACATTTTTCAACTCCGAATAAAATTGGGTTGTCGCTCCCTTAACCACAACTTCTTTAAGTAAGTTATCCATAATGCTAGCCGTAGCCCTTGTAAAGACCTGAACCCCTTTAGATTTATGTTGATAAATAACCTCACCAGTGCTATCAGTAATACTATCAATCATATAACCTTTTTCATAAACACCGCCATTTGAAAGCATTTGATAGGCGTTTACCTGCTGAGCAACAGTAGTTTCAATCCCACCACCAAGGGGCAGACTCTCAATATTGTAGTTAGCAATCTTATATCCCATCTTGGTCATATAGCCCTCAACGTCAACATCATGATGTTGAAGCATTTGATAGGTCCAAAAGGCAGGAATATTCCACGACGTATTAAGCGCCTCTTGCAAATTCATCATGGCCGTTCCCTTATCGCCATCATGAAGAATCGGTGTCCCACCTGTAAAATTAGTTGGATAATTTGAAAGGATACTTGAGCTACCCATTAAACCTTGGTCAATGGCAATTCCATAAGCAATAATAGGCTTAATAGAAGATCCAGGAGAACGAGCAGTATCAAAGGCATGGTTATTCTGGTTATTCTCATAATTACGACCACCAACAAATCCTAAAATCGCTCCAGTCGCATTGTCCATGAGTACATTTCCAACTTCGACCCCGTTATTTCCACCCTGATCAAGTAGATCTCCATATTTGTTCGCAGTATCTTGCATCGCATGGTAGACAGCATTGTCAATTGTTGTCTTAACATGATAACCACCTGTTTGTAGCTCTCGGAGAGCCATCTCACGGTAGGCTTCCTTTGTCTTATCATTTTTCAAATCTTGACTTGATACCTTGTCACGCTTCACCAAATAATCATACATGATATCTTGAGCTTCAGACATGACTGAATAGTACAAATAGTCATGACTGACAGCATCTGGATTCTCACCAGCCTTGAAATCTTTAGTAACGTCATAACTCTTATAACTTTCGTATTGTGACTTATCTAGGTAACCGCCTCGATAGAGATTGTAGAGCACATCTTTCTGACGTGCCAAGCCAAAGGAAAGATCTTTTTCATTTTTTAGTTGACCATCCGCAGTATAGGGTGAATAGACAATCGGGCTCTGTGGTAAACCTGCCAGATAAGCTGCCTGAGGAACTGTCAAATCTGCAGCAGAGACCCCAAAGATCCCTTGTGCAGCCTCTTCGATACCAGCAATATTTTTCCCCTTGTTGTTACGACCAAAAGGAGAAACATTCAGATAATCAGTTAAAATTTCATTTTTCGAAGCATGACGTTCCAGTTGTAGTGCATAGATAATCTCTGCCGCTTTACGTTTAAATGTTGGAGTATCTCCTGTAACCTGTTGTTTTATCAACTGCTGTGTTAGGGTTGAACCACCACTAGAGGAACCTACCCCCAAGACTGAGGATACCAAGGCTCTAAAGACAGCTTTTGGTACAACCCCCTTATGCTTATTGAAATTTTCATCCTCAGTAGCAATAATGGCATTTTTAACATTATTAGAAATTGCATCACTTTCAATAGGAGTTCTAAGCAGGTCCGTATCAATATCAGCAATCTTTTTAGAATCAGAATAACTCATCGAAGACACCAAACTAACCTCGCCAATCTGATTCAACAAGGTTTTATCCTTAATCAATGGAACAGACTGTATCTGACTGCCCAGATAACCCAAACCAATTCCTGCACCAAATAGGGTAAGAACGATAATAACCACATAAAAGAAATCAGACAAGAGCTTTAAGGTTTTTAAGAAAACATCACCCATGTCTAAGAGTGTCATCCCATCCTCAGGCGACTTCCGTGCTTGCTTACGATTCCACTTGAATCCAGTCGTAGCTTTCCTTTCTTTAAAAGATTTATCTCCTCTTTTAGACCTAGAACCAGCAAACTTTGTACGAATAGTCTGCCCTAGTCGCCTAAAATAATTTATTATTTTTTCAAAATTCATAGAAATACCTCAAAGCCTATTATAACAAACTTTGACAAAGCTTGCATAGGGTTGCTTCTTTTGGTATAATGGTGCAGAATATACTTTACTGGAGAATATCATGACAATTTTTGAAGAACTAAAAGCACGTGGCTTGATTTTTCAAACCACAGATGAAGAAGCCCTTGTAAAAGCCTTTGAAGAAGGGCCAGTCTCATTCTACACTGGTTATGATCCAACAGCAGACAGTCTCCACCTTGGACACCTCGTCGCTATCCTTACTAGTCGTCGCCTTCAATTGGCTGGCCACAAACCTTACGCCCTCGTTGGGGGTGCGACAGGTTTGATTGGTGACCCATCATTTAATGATGCTGAGCGTAGCCTCCAAACCAAAGAAACCGTTGAAGGTTGGGTAGAAAAAATCCAAGGACAACTCTCTCGTTTCCTTGATTTTGAAAATGGTGACAACAAAGCCGTTATGGTCAACAATTATGACTGGTTTGGTTCTGTCAGCTTCATCGATTTCTTGCGTGATGTCGGTAAATACTTCACAGTTAACTACATGATGAGCAAGGAATCTGTTAAGAAACGTATCGAAACAGGTATCTCTTACACTGAGTTCGCTTACCAAATTATGCAAGGTTATGACTTCTATGAACTCAATGCTAAATATGGCGTAACCCTACAAATTGGTGGTTCTGACCAATGGGGTAACATGACAGCAGGTACTGAGCTCTTGCGTCGTAAAGCGGATAAATCTGGACACGTAATCACAGTTCCACTTATCACAGATTCAACTGGTAAAAAATTCGGCAAATCTGAAGGCAACGCTGTCTGGCTTGACGCTACTAAGACAACTCCTTATGAAATGTACCAATTCTGGCTTAACGTTATGGACGATGATGCCGTTCGTTTCTTGAAAATTTTCACTTTCTTGTCACTTGAAGAAATCGAAGAAATCGGTAAAGAATTTGACCAAGCTCGTCACCAACGTTTAGCACAAAAGGTTCTGGCTCGCGAAGTTGTTACTTTGGTTCACGGTAAAGAAGCCTATGAACAAGCTGTTCACATCACCGAACAACTCTTCGCTGGTAACCTTAAAGCCCTCTCAGCACGTGACCTTAAAGTTGCCCTCAATGGTGTCCCAACCTATGAGATTTCAGCAGATGAAAATCTTAACATTGTTGAACTTCTCGTCAATGCTAAAATTTCACCATCTAAACGTCAAGCACGTGAAGACGTGCAAAACGGTGCTATCTATATCAACGGTGAACGCGTGCAAGACTTGGATTACACTCTTTCAGATACCGATAAGATTGACAATGAAATCACTGTTATCCGTCGCGGTAAGAAGAAAAACTTTGTTTTAACTTACTAATTTATGACCATTCTCACTCCCTAGTGGAGTGATTTTTTTTACACACAAAGCCATAAGCTTAACACCTAATCACTTTCTTAAGAACACAAAAAACCAGCACTAGGCTGGTTTTTGAGACTATCACATTAGTTATAGATTTTGAATGCATCATCGTCGTTTTGACCAACGAATGGCATTGCTTTACGCAATTCAGCACCAACTTTTTCGATTTCAAGGTTAGCAGCTTCTTCACGGTAAGCAGTAAGTTTTGGACGTCCAGCTTTGTAGTCGTTAACGAAGTCATTAGCGAATTTACCATTTTGGATATCAGCAAGAACTGCTTTCATGTTTTCTTTAACTTGTTCAGTGATAACACGTGGACCTGATACATAGTCACCGAATTCAGCAGTGTTAGAAATTGATTGACGCATTTTCTTGAATCCACCTTCGTAAATCAAGTCAACGATTAATTTCATTTCGTGAAGTACTTCAAAGTAAGCCAATTCTGGTGCATATCCAGCTTCAGTCAAGACTTCAAAACCAGTTTCGATAAGGGCAGTCAAACCACCACAAAGAACTGCTTGTTCACCAAACAAATCTTCTTCAGTTTCTTCTTTGTATGTTGTTTCAAGAAGACCTACACGTGCTGCACCAATACCTTTACACCAGTCCATAGCGATGTCTTTAGCGTTACCTGTGGCATCTTGGTATACTGCGTAAAGGGCAGGTACACCAAAACCTTCTTCAAATGTACGACGTACCAAGTGACCTGGTCCTTTAGGTGCACACATAAATACATCAACATCTGCTGGTACTTTAATAAATTCAAAGTGGATGTTGAAACCGTGAGCAAAACCAACAGCGTTACCAGCTTCAAGATTTGGAGCGATTTCTGCTTCGTAAAGTTCTTGTTGGATTTCGTCTGGAGCCAAAATCATGATAACATCAGCCAATTTAGTTGCTTCTGCTACTGTGTAAGTATCAAAACCATCTTCTTTAGCTTTATCAAATGATTTACCTGGACGAACACCGATGATAACATCGTGACCTGTATCACGCAAGTTTTGTGAGTGAGCGTGACCTTGTGAACCGTAACCGATAACGGCGATTTTTTTACCATCAAGTGCTGGTACTTTTACGTCTTTTTCATATTCCATTTGAACTGCCATAGTAGTATATCTCTTTTCTAAAATAATATTTAATTGCCTTTTTAAGGCTAGGTTAACAAATTTATAATGGATTTTTTAATCACGGGTAAATCCAGTAGCACCCGTACGAGCAATATTCTTGATACCGTAAGGTCGAATAACTCGTAGAAGCGCCTCACTCTTTTCAGCATCTCCAGTCATCTGGATAGTGATAGAGCTTGGTGCAACATCCACCACCGAAGCACGGAAAGGTTGAATGATTGCCAAGATTTCAGCACGTTTAGAAGTTGGTGCCGACACCTTAACCAAGATAACCTCACGTTCCAAGTGGGGTACATCAGTGATGTCACGAATGCGAATCACATCAATCTGACGATTAAGCTGTTTAATAATCTGCTCAACCTCATTATGAGAATTCACATCAATGATAATTGTAATACGTGAAACATCAGGATTTTCCGTTGCTCCAACGGAAATACTCTCAATATTGACCTGACGGCGTGAAAGCACTCCAGTGAAACGGTTAAGAACACCTGATCGGTTCTGAAGTTTAGCTGTTAACATTCTACGCATTGAACTTCACCCCCAACATTTCATGATTACTCTTACCAGCTGGAACAATTGGCAAAACATGCTCTTTACGAGAAATATCAACCTCGATGAACATTGGCACATCCTCTTTGATAACTTCCAAATCCTGATCAATCGTTTCTGGATTATCAAACTTATAAGACTTAATCCCATAAGCTTGAGCCATCAGTTGAAAATCAGGGAGAGCATTAAAGACAGACTCTGATGTACGCCCTTCGTAGAAGGACTCTTGCCATTGACGTACCATACCAAGTGAGTGGTTATTCAACATAACAACCTTGATTGACACCTTGTAAATATTTAAAATAGCCAATTCTTGGTTCGTCATTTGGAAACCACCATCACCAACAAAGAGGATAACTTCTTTATCAGGATTAGCAATTTTAGCACCAATTGCTGCTGGAACACCAAATCCCATAGTTCCAAGGCCACCTGATGTCACCAATTGACGCTCATTTTGATATGGATAATACTGAGCTGTCCACATTTGATGTTGCCCAACGTCAGTGACAACAACTGCATCACCATCGGTCAATTCACCGATACGCTCGATAACCGCCTGAGGCTGTACCATACGTTCTTTCTTATCGTAAGAACGTACACGCTCTTTATCTTTTTTGACTTTTTCAATCCATTTTTCAGTGTTATTCTTAACCACTGGTTCTGCTAAGAGCATTTCAAGAGCTTGCTTGGCATCACCAACAACTGGCAAATCTACCGCAATAATCTTGCCAATCTCAGCCGGATCCACATCAATATGAACAACCTTTGCATTCTTAGCAAATGTTTTTGGATTACCTGTCAAGCGGTCATCAAAACGACAACCTATGGCAATCATAAAGTCAGCATCAGTCATAGCAATATTAGCTGCATACGAACCGTGCATACCACCCATACCCAAAAAGAGGGGATGACTAGTAGCAATTGTTCCCTGACCTAGAAGACTTGTAACAACAGGAATTTGGTAGCGTTCTGCAAAAGCAACTAGCTCCTTAGCAGATTCAGAATAAGCCACTCCACCTCCAGCTACAATAACCGGCTTCTTAGCTTTACCCAACTGTTTCAAGATTTTATTAATTTGCATCTCGTTTGGTCTTAGCGTCGGTTGGTAACTTGGAAGATTGATTTCAGGATCGTTGATGAAGGTAGTTTCCTTAGCTACAACATCTTTTGGAAGGTCTATAACAACCGGACCAGGACGTCCTGTCGTTGCGATATGAACCGCTTCTCGAATAATACGAGGAATATCAGCCGTATCACGAATCTGGTAGTTGTATTTGGTAATTGGCATGGTAATTCCGACAATGTTAGCTTCTTGGAAGGCATCCTTACCAATACCTGATGTTGCTACCTGACCCGTAAAGACCAGAAGAGGTACACTATCACTCATAGCATCTGCAATCCCAGTAATAGCATTCGTTGCACCGGGACCACTCGTTACAAGAGCAACACCAAGTTTCCCAGTTGATTTAGCATAACCTTCAGCTTCATGCAGGCTTCCTTGCTCATGACGAGACAAAATATGATTAATCTCTTCATTTTTGTAAATAGCATCATACAAAGGAAGAACCGCTCCGCCAGGATACCCAAAAATGGTTGAAATCCCAAGTTCGAGAAGTGTATCAAGAATCAAATCAGCACCAGAGCGTGCTTCTTCAAGTTCAATTTTCTCCACATGGACCTCCTTTAGCAATTGTTTTTTTTCGAATTGTCTAAAAATTCAAAACCTTGTATACTATAATAACATTTTTAACTAAATTTGCAAGGGTTTCAGAGAAAAATATCACAAACTCTTCGGAAATAATATTCTTAGTTTTTTTCTTGTGCCTGACGTTCTGCTTTACGTTCTTCAAATTCTTCATTACTCATAAGAGTTCCTCCGATATTAGCTGATTTAGCAAAAGCAGTGTAACGGCGTAACCAGCCACTTGAGATCTTAGATTTGAAAGGCTTCAAGTGCTTACGGCGTGCTTCAAGTGTCACATCATCAACGAGCAAATCAAGGGTACGATTCGGAAGATCAATCACAATTTCATCCCCATCTTCAATCAGAGCTATATTGCCACCTTCCGCAGCTTCTGGAGATACGTGACCAATAGCAATACCACGAGTTGCTCCTGAGAAACGACCATCAGTAATCAGAGCAACATCCTTGCCAAGACCGCGGCCTACAATCTTAGAGGTTGGCGCTAACATCTCTGGCATACCAGGACCACCCTGAGGACCCTCGTAACGAATGACAACAACATGGCCCTTCTTAACTGTTCCATTATCAATCAATTCAAGAGCTTGAGCTTGTGAATCGCAACAAATAGCCTTACCACGGAAAGTTTTAACGGATGGATCTACACCACCAACCTTGATAACAGCCCCATCCTGAGCAATATTTCCATAAAGGATAGACAAACCGCCAACCGGTAAAATAGGTTGCTCGATTGGATGGATAATTTCTTCATTTTTGATTTTAGCACCAGCTACATTTTCTTTTAAGGTTTTACCAGTAACCGTAATACGATCACCCTTAATGGCACCTTTCTTGATCAACTGATTAATAATGGCTGGAACACCACCTGCTTCATGTACATCATGCATGGTATAGATGCTGGAGGGAGCAATTTTAGAGAGATAAGGTGTCTTCTTAGCAATATCATTAATGTCCTTAAGGTCATAGTCAATACCAGCCTCACGCGCAACAGCAAGGGTATGAAGAACGGTATTGGTTGAACCACCCATAGCCATATCTAGAGCAAAAGCATCATCGATGGCTTCTTTGGTCACAATATCACGTGGGCGAACATTATTTTTGATGTTATCCATTAATTTTGTGGCTGCTTGACGAACCAATTCACGACGTTCGTCTGAAACAGCTAGGATAGTACCGTTACCTGGAAGGGCAAGACCCAAAACTTCCATTAAACAGTTCATTGAGTTAGCAGTAAACATTCCTGAACATGAACCACAAGTTGGACAGGCATTTTTCTCTAAATAATCAAGCTCTTCCTTGCTCATATCTCCAGACTGGTAAGTACCTACAGCTTCAAACAAGCTTGATAAAGTAGCCTGATGACCAGTCATATCAACGCCACCCTTCATAGGTCCACCTGAACAGAATACCGCCGGCACATTAGTACGCATGGCTGCCAAAATCATTCCTGGTGTAATCTTATCACAGTTTGGGATATAGAACACACCGTCAAACCAGTGGGCATTAATAACGGTTTCTGCAGCATCAGCAATTAATTCTCGTGAAGGGAGGCTGTAACGCATCCCAATATGTCCCATGGCAATCCCGTCATCCACACCAATAGTATTAAACTCAAAAGGAATACCACCAGCTTCACGGATAGCCTCCTTGGCAATATCCGCTAATTCACGTGGGTGGACATGTCCTGGAACAATATCAATATAAGAATTACAAATAGCATAAAGGGCTTTTGCATATCCTTAGAAGATTTAACCTGTCCAGTCGCATACAAAAGGCCACGTGCTGGTGCTTTATCAACACCAACTTTGATCATATCACTTCTCATGATCTTACCTTCAATCTATAAAATTTCTTACAACATATGTTACCACTTTGGAAGGTAATGTCAATGAATTTTCGGAATATTTCTGTAATTCCAAAAAATGACTTTTTAGTATCGAAACTATTTAAACAAAAAAGGAAGCCCTAAGACTTCCAAAATGATTATTTTTAAATTATTCAACGCTAAAGAGATATGGGTACACAGGTTGGTCCCCTTGGAAGATTTCAACTTCGATATCTTCATGAATCTCTTCCAATTTTTCAGCGAGCGCTTGTGCTTGTTCTTGATTGCCTTCTTCGCCGACGTAAATCATAACAACTTCGCTGTCTTCGTCAATCATCTTTTCAAAGGTATCAAGAAGGGCTTGATCCATATCTGGTGTAGATACAAGAATCTTACCGTCTACCATACCAAGGATATCATTTTCATGAATTTCAAGGCCGTCAATAGTTGTGTCACGTACTGCCAAAGTCACGCTACCACTTGTTACATCCGAAAGACTAACTGTCATAGCTTCAACATTAGCTTCGATACTTTGGTTTGGATCGAAAGCAAGCAAGCTTCTAAAGCCTTGTGGAACTGTACGTGTTTCAACAACAGCCGCATTAACATCCACTACTTCAGTGGCTGATTGTGCTGCCATAAAGATGTTTTTATTATTTGGCAAGATGATAACATTCTTGGCATTAACCTGCTCAATAGCCTTAACGATATCCTCCGTTGATGGGTTCATTGTTTGACCACCTGAAATCACATAGTCAACTCCTTGTGATTTAAAGATATCTGCAAGTCCATCTCCGGCAACAACTGCAATAAAGGCAAAGTCTTTAGGAGCAGAAGGCGAAGCTTGAATGGCTGCTGCTTTTTGAACTTGTGCATCGTGTTGATTACGCATGTTTTCAACCTTAACTTTGACAAGAGCACCATATTTAAGGCCTTCTTGCATGACAAGACCCGGATCCTCTGTATGGACGTGAACTTTTACAATTTCATCGTCGTTAACAACAAGGAGAGAATCCCCAAGATTACTCAAGTAATTTTGAAACTCCTCATAGTCAAAGTCTTTCACATAAGTTGGACCTTGTTTGAGACCAATCATGATTTCCGTACAGTATCCGAAGGTAATATCTTCTGTTGCAACATGACCTGCAACTGCCTTATGATGTTCTGCATTGATCATCTCTGTCATAGTAGCAGGTGTCGCTTGGAAGTCCTCTGAAGCGATATACTCACCTGTTAGGGCTGACAAGAAACCTTCATAAATAAAGACTAAACCTTGACCACCTGAGTCTACTACACCAACTTCTTTCAATACTGGAAGCATCTCTGGTGTCTTAGCCAAAGCGGCCTTAGCTCCGTCAAGAGCTGCACGCATAACCTCAACAGCATCATTAGTAGACTCAGCTTTCTTAATCGCTGCTGAAGCTGCACCACGTGATACTGTAAGGATTGTTCCTTCGACAGGTTTCATAACAGCTTTATACGCAACTTCAACACCTGATTGGAAGGCGTGAGCTAGATCTTGGCCGTCAAGTTCCGTTTTATCCTTGATGCTTTGACAAAAACCACGAAACAATTGTGACGTAATAACACCTGAGTTACCACGGGCACCCATCAAGAGACCTTTAGACAAAATCTGACCAACTTCACCAACTGTTGAAGCTGTTTGATCTGCGACAGCTTTGGATCCATTATCCATAGTCATTCCCATGTTAGTTCCAGTATCTCCATCTGGTACTGGGAAGACATTGAGTGAATTCACATATTCTGCTTGCTTACCTAGACGCGTTGCTGCTGCTTGGACCATCTCCTGAAGTAAGCTTGTTGTAATTTTAGACACTAGTTTTCTCCTACAACTTTGATATTTTGAACGTAAACATTTACTGCCTCTGTCTTGATACCGAGTTGATTCTCAAGATTAAATTTCACACGTTCTTGAATATTTTTTGAAACCTCACTAATCTTAACACCATAACTCATAACAGTGTAGACATCCACAGCGATACCTGCATCAGTAGATTTCACGACAACTCCTTTTGCGTAGTTTTCTTTTCCAAGAAGTGCTTGAAAATTATCTCGGATAGCACTCTTACTTGCCATACCGACAACGCCAAAAATTTCTGTTGCTGAACCGCCAACTACTGTTGCGATGACATCATCTGACAATTCGATTTGACCATCTTTTGTATTGATTTTTACAGTCATAATTACTACCTCAAAAAGTTTTTATCAGTTTATTCTATCATATTCGAGACTACTTGTAAAAAATAAGAAGAAGATACCTTTTAAATAAAAGCATCTCCCCATCATGTTACTATCTAAACTGTCTCTTTGCTAGATAATGACGATACATCACGTAGAGAAAGATCGCACGCCATATATTATCAACAACCGTTGCAATCCAGACACCTGCAAGGCCCATTCTCAAACTCACTCCTAGGAAGTAGCCTGAGAAAATTCGGATTAGCCACATCCCAATAGTCGTTGCGTAAAAAGGTATCTTGGCCTTCCCAAGACCTTGCCAGGCTGCTGTGAAGACTAAAGTCGCCGAAGTTACGGGATTTCCTAGGAATGAATAAAGAATAACGACCTGACTAGCAGCAATAGCTACTTTGTTATCTGTAAAGAAACTTGACAAGCCCTGGCCAAAAAGTAAGATGCTTCCAGAAACCAAAACCATCAAGAAAGTTGAAATCCAGTAAGACTCTCGTATAATACGCTTCATCTGCGCCGTATCCCCTCGCCCCAAACTATTAGCAACCAAGATAACCGTGGCTGTAGCCACCCCCATACCTGGCATATAGTTAAACTGGATGAGATTTTCACCAATGGCATTACCACCAACAACTGCTGTACCAAAGGTAACGATGATGGCTACTATAACAACATCCCCTGCACGCATCATCAACCGCTCACCTGCTGCTGGTAGAACAATTCCCAACAACTCCTTGTTAAAAGGTTTGGTAACTTCAAACTGTTTCACATCCAATTTCATTGCAGTCCATAATATGACTGTCCCAACTAGGCGAGAAAAAACCGTAGCTGTAGCTACCCCAATAATCCCCCAATGTCCAACAAAAATAGCCAAAGAAGATAGAAGAGCGTTAAGAAGATTGGTCAAAAGACTGACGACCATGGAAATACGAGGACGTCCCTTGGCTCGTAGTATGTTACCAAAGGTAGTCATCAAAGCCAGAAAGATCACACCTCCACCGACTATAGCCAAATAGAGGCTGCCAGCCTGAGTCACAGATTGCTCAGTTCCCAGAAGATTAAGAATGGCTCCACCAAAAAAAATGGAGAGTAGACCCAAGACGATACTAAGAGCAAGAGTAATAATAATAGCATCCCAGATATCTCTGTTAGTCGCTTTAACGTCTCCTTTTCCTAGGCTTCTAGCAATGACACTAGCACTTGAAGCCCCCAGCGCAATGAAGATAGCCTGATAAATCGTAATGATATTATTGGCCACGGAAACCCCCGATATAGCAACAATACCAACCTGAGCTACTAGGTAAGAATCAACAATCCCCATCAACATTTGTAAGAGGTTCTCAGCCATAGCCGGTAAGGCTATGTTTAAAATTTTCTTTGTTTCTGTCATAATACTTTCTTTTATATTGATAAAAATAGGGCTGATTTCTCAGCTCCTATTTTTTTCTTATACACCAAGATAGCTCTCAACTGCTTTCTGCATATCAGCTGCAGCAACAACTGTTTTATGGCGAACTTCTGCACGTTCAAGTCCATCTACAGCAGCTGGGATATCTACTCCTGAAAGTTGGTGCAAGTCTTCTACCGCCTTGAAGTCATCACCACTATCTTTACCAGTAACAGCTGAAACCGCTACACGTGGGAACTTGTATGGACTAGCTGTTGAAGCGATAACTGTTGGTGTGTGATCATCTGTCTTTTGAACGTATGCTTCGTAAACAGCTGAAGCAACCGCTGTGTGAGGATCTTCAATATACTTGTCTTCTTCATAAACACGTTTGATTTCAGCAGCTGTTTCATCCTCAGTTGCAAATCCCGCTGCAAACAAATCAAGGATACCTTTATCTGCATCAGCCAAAGTGTACTCACCTTTAGTCACAAGCGCATCCATAAGCTCTTTAGTCTTAACCGCATCATTACCAAGGAGATGGAAAATCAAGCGTTCTAGGTTAGAAGATACCAAAATGTCCATAGAAGGACTTGTCGTTACCTTGAAGTCACGTTTCTTGTCATAAGTACCTGTTGCAAAGAAGTCTGTAAGGACATTATTTTCGTTAGAAGCACAGATTATTTTACCAACTGGAACACCAATTTGACCTGCATAGTAAGCCGCCAAGATGTTACCAAAGTTTCCTGTTGGTACTGTGAAGTTAACCTTATCCCCATTTTTGATATGACCTGCCTTCACCAACTGCGCATAGGCATACACATAGTAAACCACTTGTGGTACCAAACGACCAATGTTCATTGAGTTAGCTGATGAGAATTGCATATGATGAGTCAACAATTTCTCACGCAAATCAACATCGTTAAACATACGTTTCACATTTGTTTGGGCATCATCAAAGTTACCATCAATTGCAATAACATGAGTATTAGCACCTGCTTGAGTTGTCATTTGCAATTCTTGGATTTTTGAAACGCCATCTTTTGGATAAAAGACAATAATTTCAGTTTCAGGGACATCTGCAAAACCAGCCATGGCAGCTTTACCAGTATCCCCTGATGTCGCTGTCAAAATAACAATCTTGTTATCAACACCTTGTTTCTTAGCTGATGTTGTTAGCAAATAGGGCAATATTGAAAGCGCCATATCTTTGAAAGCAATGGTAGGACCATGAAAAAGCTCAAGGTTGTAATGGTTTTGAAGTTTGACCACTGGAGCAATGGCAGCTGTATCAAACTTATCATCATAAGCATTTGTGATACAGTAATCCAATTCTTCTTCAGTAAAATCATCCAAGAAAGCAGACAAAACTAATTTAGCAACTTCTTGGTAAGAAGCATCTTTCAAGTGATCAAAGTCTAAAGTAACTTCAGGTGTTGTCAGTGGAGTGAACAAGCCACCATCTGTTGCCAATCCTTGAAGAATAGCCTGACTAGCTGTTACTTTATTGTTTTCGTCACGTGTTGATTGGTATACAAGTGTCATGGTAAATCCTCTTTTTTAGATAGTCTTTGACTTTATTGTAGCATAATTGTCAGAAAATTTCTACACATATTGTAACTTGTGAGAGAATCATTCGGATTTCACTTGTTTAATTTCATTTAAATATCGGAAAAAATCCGGAATTTCTATCTCAGATTTTCTTTTAAAATTTATCTTTGGTATCATTCTTAGTTGAAAAATTGATATCTTTTGATTTACCCTCACCACACTATTCTTTGAAGTTACTGTGTCCCTTGATTCTTTTAATTTTTGACCAGGATTGAAGTAAACAGTTACCATCCTATCAACATTAAATCTCTTTAAACTTATTAGTCGCTCTATTCCCTTCATATGGAGACCCTTGATGACCTCATTTCCTGAGGATTGAGAAGATGCACTGTGGCATTCAAACCAAGTCCTTCTTCTTTTGTCATAGAACTCTCTTTATTTTACCGTAAGGTTATTATAACAATTTTTAAAGCGTTTTCTATCTTATTCAGGAAAACCCTTTATTTTTAATTTGGATAAGCACTCTAATATAGTAGCCTTTAGCAAAAAAGTAGCCCTCATAGAGCTACTTTAGGCTATCACTTAACCTTTGTAGTCAAAGGCAACTTCGACAATTTCTTTCAATTCTGAAATAAGAGGTTCTTTGGGATTAGCAAGTTGTACCTTGGTCTTCGTACGCATGATCTGCCAAAGTATAGACAGTGTCTTGAAGAAGTTTCTTCGTAACCCCTTGGCCTTTCCAGTTCATGTTGATACCCACGGCAACACCCAATTCGTAAACTTTTTGTGCCAAAACTTCAACCAATTCAGCATCTGATTGTTTATCAGTACCCCATCCCATAAAACGAGCAATGTCTGCGTAATCCTTGTCTGCACGGAAGTAATCATCTTTAGGGAACATAGCATGTTTTTGAGGATTACGACCATTGTAACGGATTACGTGAGGCATCAAAATCGCATTGGTACGTCCATGTGGAATGTCAAACATAGGACCGACCTTGTGAGCTAGTGAGTGGTTGATACCAAGGAAAGGCATTGGCAAAGGCCATACCAGCCATTGTAGACGCATTATGCATCTTTTCACGTGATTCTTCATCACCAAAGTGGTAAGAATGTTCGAGATTTTCAAAAACAAGTTTAATCGCTTGAAGTGAGAGGCCACGTGTATAGTCGCTAGCCATTACTGATACGTAAGACTCAATAGCGTGCGTCAAAACGGTCCATACCTGTATCCGCTGTAACACTAGCAGGCACACTTATTACTAAAGCAGGGTCAACGATGGCCATATCTGGAGTCAAAGCGTAATCTGCCAATGGATACTTGATGTGGGTTTCACTATCAGTGATAACCGCAAATGACGTCACTTCTGAGCCTGTCCCTGAAGTTGTTGGGATACAGATGAATTGTGTCTTCTGAGCGTAAGGAATCTTGTAGGTACGTTTACGGATATCCAAGAATTTTTGTTTAGCGCCGAAGAAGCTTACATCTGGGTATTCAAAGAACATCCAGATAGCCTTAGCAGCATCCATTGCAGAACCACCACCAAGAGCGATAATAACATCTGGTTGGATGTCTACAAAACGTTCCAACCCTTTATAAAAACTGTATTGTAGATGGATTTGGCTCAACATCTGAGAAAACATCTACTGCTGGTCTATGGCGGTTAAGTTCCAATTGCGTTTAACCAAGTCAGCGTAACCAAACTGAACCATACCAGGGTCACAAACCAACATCACCCGGTCAGCTTCAATGTGATGCAAGTAAGTTATTGAATCTTTTTCGAAGAAGATTTTTGTTGGGACACGAAACCATTGCATGTTATTGCGACGCTTTGACAATGTCTTGACATTCAAGAGATCAAATGAGCTAACATTGTGTGAAATTGAGTTATGACCATGTGAACCACAACCAAGAGTTAATGATGGAATCATGTTGTTATAGATATTACCAATGCCACCTTCAGCCGATGGACTATTCACCAAGACACGGCAAGCTTTCATACGGATACCGTATTGGAGTTGGAGCTCTTCATTTTCAGTGTGAATAACAGCTGTATGTCCAATACCTCCCAAATTGAGCACGCCTTCTACTTTTTTGAATCCATCTTCAACGCCATCAGATTTGATAAGGATAAGTACTGGAGACAATTTTTCCAAGGCAAGTGGGTGTTCCATTGTTGCATCTGGAATTTCTGCCAAAAGCATTTTTGTTCCTTCAGGTACTTTAAGACCAGCTTTTTCAGCAATTTCGATAGCTGAGTGACCTACAATAGCGCCGTTTATAGCTATACGTGCTTCATTAAGAACTACTTTTTCCAATTTAGCAATATCAGCTTTTTTAGAAATAATGACACATTGATGTGCTTCAAATTCAGCCTTAACTTCATCATAAATAGCTGCGTCAACGATAGCTGCTTGTTCAGAAGAACAAATCATACCATTGTCAAAAAGTTTTTGAAACGATGAGATCATTGACAGCACGCTTAACTTTAGCATCAGCAGCAATATAAGATGGGACATTCCCAGCGCCTACACCAAGAGCAGGTTTAACCAGTTGAATAAGCTGCCTTAACCATACCAGGCCCACCAGTCGCAAGTACTGTGGCAATCTTAGGATGGTTCATCAAAAGAACAGTTGCTTCGATAGATGGCTCTTCAATCCACTGAATACAGTTCTTAGGTGCACCCGCTTCAATAGCTGCATTACGGACGATACGAGCTGCCTCTGCAGATGATTTTTGAGCTGATGGGTGGAAGGCAAAGACAATAAGAGTTGCGAGTCTAAAGAGCGATAAGGGCTTTGAAAATCGTTGTTGAGGTTGGGTTAGTTGTTGGTGTCACCCCACAGATAACGCCTACTGGCTCAGCGATAGAAACCAAACCTTGTTCTTTATCTTCAGCGATAACGCCTACTGGCTTGTCATATTCAATACTATTCCAAATGTATTCAGAAGCATACATGTTTTTGATGGCTTTATCTTCATAAATACCACGGCCTGTTTCATCAACAGCCAATTTTGCCAAATACATATGTTTATCTAGAGCAGCAATCGCAGCTTGGTGAACAATGTGGTCCACTTGCTCCTGCGTAAAGTTAGCCATGGCATCGAGGGCTTCAACACCTTTTGTTGCCAATTCATCTATTACTGTTTGAACATCTTTAGTTTGTTTAGTCATATGAAACTCCTTTGAATGCTTGTTAAAAACTTCACAAGTTTTAACACAAATCTATTACAGTGTTTATACATATTATGTAAACCCTTACATGGATAAAAATAAAGAAATCCGTCCATTTTGGACAGATTTCATCACTTTTTACCAAATAATAACACGATCTTCTGGGGCACGCCACATGCCGTCTCCCTCTTTGACGTCAAATTCTTTGTGAAATTCGTCGAAGTTGGTCACGATAACATTGGTACGCCATTTAGCTGGGGCATGAACATCCACGCTAGCCAACATTTGCATATATTCTTCACGTGCCTTCGTACGCCAAATCGTCGCAAAGTTGATAAAGAATTCTCGAACCGAAAAATCTTCATCACGTTTAGCTGCTTCTAAGGCACACGCCACACCACCAAGGTCTGCCACATTCTCAGAAACAGTCAGTTTGCCGTTGACCTTAGCACCATAAGAATCCAAGCCCTCAAACTGGTCCACAATTTTATCAGTACGTTCTTTAAAGGCTGCGTAATCGTCTTCAGTCCACCAGTTCTTAAGACTACCGTTTTCATCGAAGGAAGCACCATTAGTATCAAAGGCATGGGAAATCTCGTGAGCAATTACAGCCCCAATACCACCATAGTTGGCTGATGAACTTTGCGCAATATCATAAAAAGGTGCTTGCAGGATAGCTGCCGGGAAAACAATTTGGTTCTGCTGTGGATCATAGTAAGCATTAACCATGTGGGCAGGCATGTGCCACTCACTACGATCAACAGGTTTATTCCACTTGCTCCAGCTATGAGCAATTGAAATTTCAACTAACTTCTGTGCATTCTCAACCAGTGACAAGTTCTCATCAATAATCTTCTTGTCATAGGTCTCTGGCAATTTTTCTGGATAACCGATATGAGGTGTGATGACATTCAGCTTCGTTATAGCTTTTTCGCGCGTCTCAGGAGCCAACCAATCCGCTGTTTGAAGGCGTGATTTATAAACGTCAATCATAGTTGCTACTTTGGCTTCGACGTCTGCCTTGGCTTCTGGCGAGAATTTCTCACCTGCATACCAAAGTCCTAGAGCCTGATTGTAAGGTCCTTGTGCCAAGTAGAAAGCTGCTTTTTTCTTATCCATAGCTTGTGGTGTTCCTGAAAGCGCACGGCTATATTTTCCAGATAGAACACGAAGTTCGTCTGTCAAATAGGCATTCCATGATGTTGTAGCATCGATAAGTAGGACCGCCTTTAGTAACTCCCAATTTGCTTCTGAGTAATATTCCGCCGCGAATTCTGTCCAGAAGCGCTCTTCAGAGACGATAACCTTGTCAGGGACTTGTCCCAAGATTTCTGTGAAGATACTATCAAGTGGGAGTTCAGGCGCCAGCTTGGTGAAATCTGCCCAATCATATGGGTGGTAGAGTTCTACATACTCTGAAGATTCTTCGTGCGAAAGGACATACTTAGCCAACTTAGCATCAAGGTCAATAACCTTATCCAAGAGGTCTTTGATTTCCTCAGCTGTAAAGCCATATTTCCCCAAGAGTTCTTCTTGCATCTCACGCCAAATTTCTAAAAGCTCCTTTCCCTTCTCATTATCCTCCGTATAATAGGTAGTATCAGGCAAAATAATACCCGGTGCGTCAGCCCAGAGGACATTTAATTGAGCATTCATAAAGTCTGGAGACACACTGAATGGAAACTCATTGGGCTTACCAGACATCTCATACTCAGCAATTTTCGAAGCAAATTCTGAGAATGAGGAAAGCTTCTTGTATTCTTCAATCAAAGGTTTAACAGGCTCTATACCAACTGCTTCACGTCTATCATAGTCCGCAGTCATACGGTGAAACTTTATAAAGTTTTGTAGAATGGCATTGTCAGGAACATTCTCTCCTGCCAACCACTGATCAGTTGTTTCAAGCATGAGGTCTTCAATTTCATCTGCTAAATCTGAGAAACCACCTGTACATGGTTTGTCATCTGGAATCACTGCTGTCTTTTCCCACTCACCATTAATCGCATGGTAAAAATCATCTTGTAAGCGTGTCATTACACTTCCTCCATCAACATAAAAGTGTTTTTATTATAACAAAATTTCCCAGCAAAAACATTTACTGAGGAAAGTTTGTCTTATTTAACTAAGATTGATAGGGTTTGATAAGGTTTTAGGCTTACCTTTTCAGTAAGCTCCGCATCGTCATAGTTGGACAAGAGCACGCACCCTGCTTGGTATTCTTCTGGAATCCCCACTTCAGCTTCACTTCCATAAAAATTATTGAGCACCAAGAGTTTTTGATCGCCTAAGTAGCGTCCAAAGACGTAGACCTGTTGACTATCTTCAAGTGCTGGCTGGTAGCTTCCTTCTGAAATGATCGGCATTTCTTTACGCAAGCGAATTAATTCTTTATAGAATCAAGCGAATTAATTCTTTATAGAATTTAAAGATTGATCCATTAATCTCATTTTCAACGTTAATGTCTTTGTAAGATTTACCAGCTTTCAACCATGGAGTACCTGTTGAAAAACCTGCATTCTCAGAAGCATCCCATTGCATTGGCGTACGAGAATTATCACGTGACTTAGCTTGGGTAATCTTGAAGGCTTGCTCAGGAGATTTACCTTGGTCCAAGAGCATTTGATAAGCATTGATGGATTCCACATCTACGTAATCTGCCATCGAATCATATTCTGGATTAACCATCCCGATTTCTTCACCCATGTAGATGTATGGTGTTCTACTTGACAAGTGAATGCTAGCGGCTAGCACGGTCGCTCCTTCATCACGGAAGTTCTTGATATCCAAAAAGCGATTCAAGGCACGAGGTTGATCATAGTATTTCCCCGTATCCCCAAAATGGTGCCCAAGCAGAGCCGCCAAATTTAGACAACCAATCTGTTGTCTGGTCCTGAATAAAGTAGAGATCTTGATAATACTTGTCCCCAGCCAATGCTTTTTGAAACCACTCATGCTCCGTTGAGCAATGGTTAAGCACCATGTCTAGCATAAAGTCAATCTTGTGTTCTTTACCAACTCGGACCATTTCTTCAAAATCAGCCATATCCCCAAATACAGAATTTACCGCTGTATAATCTGAAATGTCGTAACCATTGTCACGTTGTGGGCTTGGATAAAAAGGATTAAGCCAAACCATATCCACGCCTAGTTCTGACAGATAAGGCATTTTTCAATGATGCCTCTGAAATCACCGATTCCATTTCCTGTAGTGTCCCTATATGATTTCGGATAGATTTGATAAATAACCTTTGTTTTATCTAATGCCATATTTAATTCCTTTTCCGAACTTTTAAGTCAAAAGTTGGGACTATTGTCTCCACTCCTTATGCGTGATTATTTTGTGCGATGAATGATCATAAGAATATCACCACATTTGATATTACGTGGAAGATTCCCTTCAACATCCGCTTGAAAATCATCTTGATTTGTAATGATAACTGGTGTTTCAGTGATAAGACCTGCACCTTTAATCGCTTCCACATCAAAAGTGATAAGTTTTTGACCAACAACAACCTTATCCCCTTGTTCATATGTGCTTCAAATCCTTTTCCGTCAAGGCTAACAGTATCCATACCGATGTGTATCAACATTTCAACACCTTCCTCAGAAACAATGCCTACTGCATGCTTATTTGGGAAGAGTACTGTCACTGTACCATTTACTGGTGAAACCAATTCACCTTGATTTGGTTCGATAACAAGACCCTATCCCATCACACCTGATGAGAATACTGGGTCTGTCGCTTGGCTAAGCAATTTAACTTGACCAGCAAGTGGACTAATAACCTCTGTTGTTTCAGTAAAAACAGTTGGTTCTACCAAACCTTCTGAAGCTTCTTTAAGTGTTTCTTGTGCATGTCCATCTTCCTCTGTTTTCGTTAAAAATCCAGTTTTGTGAAAGAGGAATATCAATACCATAGCAGCCACAATATCAACAACCATAATAATCGCAAAGATTCCCCAATATTGGGGTTTAATAGAGAGAATAGCTAGAAGACCACCAATACCAATAGAGTTTGCTTGGACGCCAAAGACTGTTGAAAGTAATCCTGATAAGGCAGAATCAGACATCCCTGCTACTAATGGATAGACATACTTAACGTTAATACCAAATAGTGCTGGTTCAGTGACACCAAGATAAGCTGAAATAATTGCTGGAAGTGAAATCTATGCTTCACGTTCATCATGACGTTTAATAAAATAGTAAGCAAACACTGCTGAACCCTGCGCAATGTTAGAGAGGGAAATCCATTGGTCATAAACTAGTACCACCTGCCGTACGCACCAATTCAAGGTCAATAACATTAGTCATATGGTGAAGACCAGTGATAACGAAAGGCGCATAGAGGGCACCAAAGATGGCACCTTTGAAAAAATAATAGTTGTATATTTTTTTGCCAACAAGTAAGGATAGAGATGAAAAAATATCAGATTGTTTATAAAGATTTAGAAAAAGCTATCCACTGTCAAAAGTATCAAGTTGGTGACTTCCTGCCAACCGAGCAAGAATTAGTAGAAACTTTCAAAGTCAGTCGATACACCATACGAAAGGCATTGTCTTTACTCGTTGAATAAGGTCTGGTTAAAAAGATTCATGGAGCAGGTTCTCAAGTTATTAGTCAAGAACAAGTGAACTTCCCTGTATCTGACTTAACCAGTTACCAAGAACTTATAGAACAACAAGGCCTTAAATCACAAACTAACATTATCTCTCTAGACAAAATCATCGTTGACATCATTCTCTCAGAGAAAACGGGATTTTCAAGAAGCCAACAGGTTTGGTGTCTTATTCGGCAAAGGATAGTTGATGGCTGTGCCTCTGTTGTTGATATTGATTACCTTGATGTGAGACTTATGCCTCAACTCAACCGCATCATCGCTGAGAACTCCATCTATGATTATCTTGAAAATCAGCTCCACCTTAGCATTTCTCATGCCTTTAAAGAAATCACCATTGACAACACTAGCGAGCAAGACAAAATCCTCATCGATATCGGTAAAGATCATAACGTCGTCTGCATACGCTCAAAAGTTTATCTGAATAATGGAAATCAGTTACAGTTCACTGAAAGCCGACATAAACTTGAAAAGTTCAAATTTGTCTATTATGCCAAGCGTCATCACTGAAGCTAAAGACTCGACCAACATAAAAAGTATCGGACACATAAACGTCCGATACTTTTTAGTTTTTACGAATAGGATCCGCTAAATACTCCGCACGAGCACCACCAATCAACTTAGGGCGACTCGCCAAAGCAGTCACATGGGCACCTCCTAATTCTGAAGTAATAGGGCGAAGAGGAACCTGAACCCTTTTCACATGCATACCAATAGACGTATCCCCAATATCAATACCAGCCTGAGCCACTATCTCTTCTACCTCAACAGGATCCTCCATGTAATCAAAAGCAGCCAACTGACCACTCCCACCAGCATGCAGAGTTGGAAGCACATTGACAATTTCTAAATCTTTAGCCAAAGCAAGCTCACGCTCAACAACTAAAGCCCGATTCAAATGTTCACAGCCTTGTACAGCTAAGTAAATTCCTTTAGGTTCCAAAACCTCAAGAATAGTTTTTACAATTCGTTGACCAATTTCACGACTAGAAGCTTTTCCGATAATTCCACCAACAACCTCACTGGAAGATAAACCTAATACAAATATGGCTCCAGATCCAATTGCCGAACGCTCAACAATGTCTTCAACAAGTACACGTGTTTTCTCTTCTAAATCTAGCAACATCACAGACCTCCTTTAAACAACAGCTGTATTCAAGATTCGAACAATAAGATAGTACAAAATCATAAAAAAGATAAGGAAAAACAGCCCTAACAGTAGCAGCTGCATACGACGCTTATTACTTAGATCCCATGTAAAACCAAATCCCATCAAAAAAGGACCAAAACTATAGCTAAGCATAAACCATAGGTCTGCACGCTCTATATGCCAAAAAGAAGAAATAAAAGCCACAAGACCTATTAAGGATAGAATCCAAGAAAAAGTCCAACGATCTGATTTAGCCAATACTAAACCGATTAAGAAGCATCCCAAAGCAGGCATGATAATAAATGATAGGGTCATAAAATAAAACATGCCATTATTATAGCATGTTTTATAGATTCATGTTAGTGGCGGTTAATAACACCATAAGCAAAAATGAAGGCAAGGCCCAACCAAATAACAATAAACCAAGTAGAGCAAGAGCTCCACCACCAAAAAATACAGGTACAATATAATTATCAAACATATTCATATTATAGCATATCTTAAAAAGTTAGGAAATAGGTCCTATTATCTTAAAAGGGCTATCTCTTAAATAAAGTCCAAATAGAAGATTAGTCTTTGTTTATCTATCGACAAAGACTTTCTCATTATTCTGCTACAAAAAACGAGGTCCCCTTCGGATCTTATTGCCATTTGTTTAAACCTTGAATATACAATATAAGTGCACAATAAAAACTCATAAGATTTTCTAGTAAAATAGAATTGAACGAACTAGTTACGAAAGGAAGTCTTATGAGCTACCATCACTTTACCATAGAAGAGCGTGAAAGTATTCTCGTTTACCGCACGCAAGGCCTAAATTTGTCTCAAATTGCTAAGTTACTTCATCGTTATCCCTCTAGTATTAGTCGTGAGTGAAAGCGACATCTAAGAGAAGGAAACTATCTCCATGTTATGCACAGAAATCCTACTATATTGCTAAATCACACTTTGGGCGGAAACGGATACTTGAAATAGATCGCAATTTAAGCAATACCGTCCGTCAAACATCTATTTCTCGAGTATCAATGGTCTCCTGAAGAAATAGAAGGTCAGTTGAGATTAGAGTATGGAAAAGCTGTTATTAGTTATCAAACAAGTTATAGAGCTATTTACAAAGGACATTTTGATAACAACTCACTATCTCATGGTGCTCGTGGTTGTCATTCGCAAGCTCCGCCATCGTGGCAAAAAGCGTCATACAAAAGGTTATGTCGAAAATAGAGGGAAAATCTCTATATCTCATACAATTCAAGAAAGACCCAAAGATGCTAATAACCGAACTAGAATAGGAGGTTGGGAAGACGATACTGTTGCAGGTAAAACTGGAAAATCTTGTTTAGTGACTCTAACTGACCGTTATTATCGTTTTCTAAAAATCCAGAAGGTAGCTGTCAAGAAAAGTAAGTTGGTAATAGAAGCTATGGTAAAAATGCTAGAACCCTTGACCAAGCATACTGTGACTCCTGATAGAGGGAAAGAGTGTCCCTATCATCAGAAGTTGTGTGATCAATTAAAAATTGAAGTCTATTTTCCTGATCCCCATGCTCCATGGCAACGAGGGACTAATGAGAATACGAATGGACTACTAAGAGAACATTTTCCCAAAGAGAGTGATGTAACATTGGTTAATGATCAGATTATTCAGCTGTGGAAGAACAAACTTAATAATAGCCCACAAAAATATCTTAACTGGAAAACACCTTATGAAGTATTTTATGGGGAAAGTATGCACTTAATTTGACAATTCAAGATATGAAAAACGCCTGCTTACGAAAAATAACAGTATTATCTTTCGTAAACAAGCGTTACATGCTTATTTATTCCCTTTTTTATGATGAGTGTTCCCGCTGGGCATCTTGCGCCCAGCGGTAGACCAGAGCTAGACTAAGAAAAGCTAAGCTATTCCATCATCATAACACTCAACAAAATTGATAAAAATTAAACAAGTTCGATAATTGCCATTGGGGCAGCATCGCCACGACGTGGTTCTGTTTTAAGGATACGAGTGTATCCACCGTTACGTTCAGTATAACGAGGTGCGATTTCTGAGAAAAGTTTTTGAAGAGCAGTTGTTGATGTATATTTATCAGTTGCTTCATCATAGCTTTCAGATGCAATTTCGTTACGTACAAATGCAGCTGCTTGACGACGTGCGTGCAAATCACCACGTTTACCAAGAGTAATCATTTTTTCAACTGTTTTACGGATTTCTTTAGCACGTGCTTCAGTTGTAACGATTGCTTCGTTAATGATAAGATCTGTAGTCAAATCACGAAGAACCGCTTTACGTTGTGAGCTTGTGCGTCCAAGTTTACGGTATGCCATGTTATCCTCCTATATTATTATTTATCATTTTTAAGTCCAAGTCCAAGATCAGCCAATTTAACTTTGACTTCTTCAAGTGATTTACGACCTAGGTTACGGACTTTCATCATTTCAGGCTCAGTCTTCTCTGTTAAATCATGAACGGTATTGATACCGGCACGTTTCAAACAGTTATATGAGCGTACAGACAAATCAAGTTCTTCGATGGTACGATCAAGCAATTTTTCATCGTTCACTTTTTCAGTTTCCTTCATCACATCTGTAGCTTTAGCCACATCAGTAAGATCCGTAAACAAATTCAAGTGTTCAATCAAAATTCGAGCCGAGAGACCGAGGGCATCTTCTGGGATGATTGTTCCGTTTGTCACGATTTCGATTGTCAATTTATCAAAACCATCATTGCTACCTACACGAGCAGGTTCAACTTGATAATTGACTTTTTTCACTGGTGTGTAGATTGAATCTACAGCCAAAGTTCCCACTGGTGCATCATCTTTTTTATTTTCTTCTGCTGGAACATAACCACGGTTTGTAGATACTGTCATTGTTGCTTGGAATGAAGCACCCTCAGCGATAGTAAAAAGATAATGATCAGGGTTAACAATTTCAATGTCACTATCAGTCAAGATATCTCCAGCAGTAACCTCAGCTGGACCTTGAACATCAAGTTCAATTGTTTTTTCGTCTTCGACGTAAGATTTTACAGCAAGTCCCTTAATATTAAGGATAATTTGCATCACGTCTTCACGGACGCCTGGTACGGTATCAAACTCGTGGAGCACTCCATCAATTTTAATTGATGTTACGGCAGCACCTGGAAGTGATGACAAGAGTACACGACGAAGAGAGTTACCCAAAGTTGTACCATAACCACGTTCTAGTGGTTCGATGACAAATTTGCCGTAATCTTTATTTTCATCAATTTTTGTTATTATTGGTTTTTCAAACTCAATCATTTATTATACTCCCTCGAAACGAATCTTGTGTACTATTGTTATTAAAAATTACACACGACGACGTTTTGGAGGACGAGCACCATTATGTGGTACAGGAGTTACATCACGAATTGCTGTTACTTCTAGACCAGCAGCAGCAAGAGCACGGATAGCAGACTCACGACCTGAACCAGGACCCTTAACAGTTACTTCAACTGTCTTAAGACCGTGTTCTTGTGCAGATTTAGCAGCAGCTTCAGAAGCCATTTGGGCAGCAAATGGTGTAGATTTACGAGAACCTTTGAAACCAAGAGCACCAGCTGATGACCAAGCTACAGCATTACCATGCACATCTGTAATCATAACAATAGTGTTATTGAAAGTAGCGTGAATGTGAGCAATACCAGATTCGATATTCTTTTTCACACGACGTTTACGTGTTGGTTTAGCCAATGTTTTTACCTCCTATTTTATTTTAGATTATTTTTTCTTACCTGCAATCGCAACAGCTTTACCTTTACGAGTGCGGGCATTGTTTTTAGTGTTTTGCCCACGGACAGGAAGTCCACGACGGTGACGGATACCACGGTATGAACCGATTTCCATCAAACGTTTGATGTTAAGGTTAACCTCACGACGAAGGTCACCTTCAACTTTGATTGCATCCACTTCACGACGAATAGCGTCTTCTTGATCATTTGTCAAATCTTTAACGCGGATGTCTTCAGAAACGCCTGCAGCAGCCAAGATTTTCTTAGATGTTGCAAGTCCGATACCATATACGTAAGTAAGTGAAATTACTACACGTTTATCGTTTGGAATGTCAACTCCAGCAATACGAGCCATGATTTCTCCTTTCTATATTATCCTTGACGTTGTTTGTGTTTTGGATTTGTTGGACAAATTACCATAACACGACCGTTACGACGAATAACTTTACAGTATTCGCAAATTGGTTTAACCGATGGTCTTACCTTCATGTTTTAATCCCTCCAATTATTTCGATTATTTAAAGCGGTATGTGATGCGTCCACGTGTCAAATCATAAGGACTCATTTCAACAGTCACACGGTCACCGACCAAAATACGAATGTAGTTTTTACGGATTTTACCAGAAACTGTCGCCAAAATTTGGTGTCCATTTTCCAACTCAACAGTAAACATAGCATTAGGCATAGTTTCAACAACTTTACCTTCAATTTCAATCACGTCTTCTTTTGCCACGCAAAAGTCCCCCCTAAAATTTCGATTTGATTTCCTCTGAGCACAGAGGTAACAATTATAAGTCAGACTAAAGTATTATAACATGCCAAAGTCTGATACGCAAGTAAGATTCTATAATTATTTAATTGCTGCAATCGCTTTTTTAACATCAGCAAATACATCATCAATGTCCTGGTTTCCTTGAATATCTGATACAAGACCAAGCTCACGGTAGTGTGCAATAATTGGCTCACCTTGAGCAATGTTTACATCTAGACGACGTTTAACAGTTTCAGGTTTGTCATCTTCACGTTGGAAGAATTCATGTCCACCACAAACATCACATGTTCCTTCAACCTTAGTTGGGTTGAATACTTTATGGTAAGTGGAACCACATGAGCGACAAATGAAACGACCAGAAAGACGTTCAACCAAGCTCTCTGGATTAACTTCAATATTAATCACCCCGTCAAGTTTAATATCTAGTGCTTTCAATGTCTCATCCAAAGCGTGAGCTTGTTCAATAGTACGTGGGTAACCATCTAGCAAGAAACCTTTTTCAGCAATATCAGATTCAGCCAAACGTTCTTTAACAATTCCATTTGTAACTTCGTCTGGTACCAATTCACCTTTATCGATGAATGATTTTGCCAACCTTCCCATTTCTGTTTGATTAGCCATAGCAGCACGGAACATATCACCAGTTGAGATGTGAGCTACACCAAATTCTTCAACAATTTTTGCAGCTTGAGTCCCTTTACCAGCACCTGGTAGACCCATAATTAAAAGATTCATCTTACGAACTCCTTATTTTTGTTTTTAAATAACTCTATCAAGGTTGTTAAACCTTGATAGAGTTATTTAAAAACAAAAGAGAAGGGACAGAAACTTACCTTTCTTTCCCTCTCGATTGCTCATGAGAAAACTTAGTCTTCAAGATTCATAAATCCAACATACTGACGTTTCAATAGGTAACCCTCAAGTTGTTTCATACCTTCGATACCAGTTGAAATCAAGATCAAGAGTGATGTACCACCAAGTGCAATTGAACTTGTGAGGTGCATAAACTGTTGAGCCGCAATTGGAGCTAATGAAATAAACGCGAGAAATACAGCCCCGATTGTTGCCAATCTCTTAAGCAATGAAGACATGTACTTTTCTGTCTCACGACCTGGACGAACACTAGGAATGTAAGACCCATTCTTTTGAAGATATTCTGCAGTTTTTTCAGGATTTACTTGGACAAATGTGTAGAAGAATGAGAATAAGATAATCAATATCGCGTAAATAATCATTCCACTAGGTGTATTATACGAGAGTAATCCTTGTAAATGTGATAACCACGTAACCTTAGAGAAGAATGGAAGAATAGTACTAGGAATTGTCGTAATCGAGCTAGCAAAGATAACGGGAATAACACCAGCTGGATTGACTTTCAAAGGTAAGTATGAACTCGTTGGAGCACCTTGAACCAATTTCGTATATTGAATTGGAATTTGATATTCTGCTTGTTGTACAAATGTCGTAAAGAAGACAATTGCTAAACCTACCACAATCAACAAAGCGACGATGATATAGGAACGAGTCAAATCTCCTGTACGAACATTGACAAAGAAATCCTCATAAATTGTTGAGAACATCTTTGGAATGGAAGCAATGATACCAGAAAAGATAATCATTGACACACCATTACCGAAGCCCTTATCAGTAATTTGTTCACCAAGCCACGTCACAATTATGCTACCAGCAGTTAAAATTGACCCAATCAATAGATAGGTTGAAATATTAGGTGTCTTAACCAATGAAATTGATGAGAGTGTATTGAAACTAGCTGTAATACCAATCGATTGAACAAAGGCTAAAACAAGAGTAATATAGCGAGTCGCCTGATTTAATTTACGCCGACCAACTTCCCCTTGTTTGCCCCACTCTACAAATTTTGGATAGATATCCATCTGCAAAAGTTGGACAATGATTGATGCTGTAATATACGGACTAACCCCCATTGAAAAGATAGAGAAGTTATTAATAGCATTACCAGACACCAAGTTAAGCATGTTCAAGAAAGGTAAGTCACTTAATTGTTTCAAACTTTCAGCGTTGATACCAGGAACTGTTACATGAGTCCCGACACGAAAAACGAAAATAATGAAGATTGTAAATAAAATCTTATTACGAACGTTTTTGACTTTCAACGCATCTTTTAATAGTTTAAAAAACATAATGAGTTACCCCTCATTAGATGACTTCGATTGAACCACCTTTAGCAGTGATAGCTGCTTCAGCAGATTTTGAGAATTTAGCTGCTTTAACAGTCAATTTCTTAGTCAATTCGCCGTTGCCAAGAACTTTAACGCCTGATTTTTCAGCACGAATGATTCCAGCTTCCTTAAGAACTACTGGAGTTACTTCTGTACCATCTTCAAAAACGTTCAATTGATCAAGGTTTACAAGGGTGTATTCTTTAGCGTTGATGTTAGTGAATCCGCGTTTTGGAAGACGACGGAACAATGGAGTTTGTCCACCTTCAAATCCTGGACGTAAGCCAACACCGCTACGAGCTTTTTGACCTTTTTGACCACGACCTGAAGTTTTACCGTTACCAGATGAAGTACCACGACCTACGCGGTTACGGACTTTACGAGAACCTTCAGCAGGTTTCAATTCATGAAGTTTCATTATTATTTTCTCCTCTTTTTGTAAAATGCTAGCGCCTCTAATCAAGTAAGGTAGCTTGATTAGAAACTCGCCTATACATGAAATTCAGTTTAAGTCGTAAGGTAACCCTCACGACTTAAATTAATTTTTATTTAACGTCTTCTACAGTTACCAAGTGAGATACTGCGTTGACCATACCACGGATAGCAGCGTTGTCTTCTTTAACAACTGAGCTATTCAATTTACCAAGTCCAAGAGCAGCAACTGTTTTACGTTGTTCTGGTTTGCGTCCGATTGGAGACTTAGACAAAGTAATTTTAATTTGAGCCATTGTTATCTCCTTTCTTATGCCAAGTCAGATACTGAGATGCCACGAAGAGCCGCAACTTCTTCAGCACGTTTAAGTTGTTTCAATCCTTCAACTGTCGCACGAACGATGTTGATTGGAGTGTTTGAACCAAGTGATTTAGATGTTACATCAGCAACACCAGCCAATTCGACGACGGCACGAACTGCACCACCAGCGGCAACCCCAGCACCTTCAACAGCTGGTTTCAACAATACTTTCGCTCCACCAAATTCTGAACGAACTTCGTGAGGAATAGTTGTACCAACCATAGGAACTTCGATAAGGTTTTTCTTAGCTGCTTCAACTGCTTTACGGATAGCTTCTGGAACCTCTTGAGATTTACCAGTACCAAATCCTACGCGACCATTACGGTCACCAACAACAACAAGAGCAGCAAAACGCATGTTGCGTCCACCTTTTACAACTTTAGTAACACGGTTGATAGCAACTACGCGTTCTTCAAGTTCTACTGCATTATCTTTAAATGCCATTATTAAGTGTCCTCCCTATTAGAATTTCAATCCGTTTTCACGAGCTGAGTCAGCCAAAGCTTTAACACGTCCGTGATAGAGATATCCACCGCGGTCAAACACCACTTCAGAAATACCTTTAGCTACTGCGCGTTCAGCAACAAGTTTACCGACAACAATGGCTTGTTCTGTTTTAGTTCCTTTAGAAACCTCTTTATCAAGAGTTGATGCACTTGCGAGCGTTACACCCGCTACGTCATCAATTACTTGAGCGTAGATGCCTGTATTAGAACGGAAAATGTTCAAACGTGGGCGATCAGCAGTTCCAGAGAGTTTTCCGCGAACGCGACGGTGGCGTTTTTGGCGGAGTTTGTTTTTATCTGGTTTCGAAATCACAATTTTCACCTCTTAATTATAATGATTGCTCATGAGAGCTTTTGGTAAGTGGGAAATCCAAAAAGAATAGCCACAAGGATAAAATCCTATTATTTACCAGTTTTACCTTCTTTACGACGTACGTATTCACCAACGTAACGGATACCTTTACCTTTGTAAGGTTCTGGAGAACGAAGGCTACGGATGTAAGCTGCTGTTTGACCAACAACTTCTTTGTTGATACCGCTAACAACAATTGAAGTTGCAGATGGAACTTCAAAAGTAATGCCTTCTGGAGCTTCAACTTCGTCTTGGTGAGATTTACCAACTGAAAGAACAAGTTTTGTTCCTTGGAGTTGAGCACGGTATCCTACACCGTGCATTTCAAGTTCTTTTTTGAAACCTTCAGAAACACCAACAACCATGTTGTTCAAGTTTGCACGTGAAGTGCCGTGGATTGTTTTGTTTTCTTTTGAGTCGTTTGGACGGTGAAGTGTAACTTCGTTGCCTTCAACTTTGATTTCAATGTTTTTGTTAAACTCACGAGTGAGTTCGCCTTTAGGTCCTTTAACAGTAACAACGTTATCGTTGTTTGTTATTTCAACACCAGCAGGCAAAGTAATTACTTTATTACCAATACGTGACATAGTCTTTAATTCTCCTGTTAGATTATCAAGCCACTAAGTGACTAGTTTTCACGGGGATGAGTTTCAAAGAATTAAATCAATGAAACTCGCACGACTAGTTAAACAATCGCGCTTACTGTTAACCTCTTACCAAACGTAAGCGATAACTTCTCCACCAACGTTCTTTTGACGAGCTTCTTTGTCAGTCAAAAGACCTTCTGAAGTAGAAATGATCGCGATTCCAAGTCCGTTAAGAACCTTAGGAATATCTTCACGCTTAGAGTAAACACGAAGACCTGGTTTAGAGATACGTTTCAAGTTAGTGATAACACGTTCACCATTTTGTCCGTATTTCAAGAATACGCGAATGATACCTTGTTTGTCATCTTCAATAACTTCAACGTTTTTTACAAAACCTTCACGTTTAAGGATTTCAGCAATACCTTTTTTAATGTTTGATGCAGGTACTTCAAGAACTTCGTGCTTAGCTTGGTTAGCGTTACGGATACGTGTCAAGAAATCTGCAATTGGGTCAGTCATAACCATTTTATATTTTCTCCTCTTACTAGTAGTTTGAATAATTCACTTGCTAGTTAATGATTGAGCTAGGCTCAGATTGTGTTAAATACATTCAAATTAGGTGAAACTAACTTAAATGTACCATGTTTTTACCAAGAAGCTTTGGTAACACCTGGAATTTGACCTCTGTGAGCCAACTGACGGAAGCAAACACGGCAAAGTTTAAATTTGCGATAAACTGAGTGTGGACGTCCACAACGTTCGCAACGAGTGTAAGCTTGCGTAGAGAACTTCGCAGGGCGTTTGTTCTTAGCAATCAATGATTTTTTAGCCAATTTATTTACCTCCTAGATTATTTTGCAAAAGGCATTCCAAGGCCTTTAAGCAATTCACGACCTTCTTCGTCAGTGTTAGCAGTAGTTACGATAACGATATCCATACCACGTACTTTATCAACATCGTCGAAGTTGATTTCTGGGAAGATAAGTTGTTCTTTAACACCAAGTGTGTAGTTACCACGTCCATCAAATGATTTAGTTGGAACACCATGGAAGTCACGAACACGTGGAAGTGATACTGATACCAATTTATCCAAGAATTCGTACATGCGTTCACCACGAAGGGTAACTTTAGCACCGATTGCTACACCTTCACGAAGACGGAAGCCAGCGATTGATTTCTTAGCTTTAGTAATCAATGGTTTTTGACCTGAAATAAGTGCCAATTCAGCAGCAGCTTTTTCAAGAGTTTTAGCGTTGTTTACAGCTTCACCAACACCCATGTTAATAACAATTTTATCAACCTTTGGCACAGCCATAACTGAAGAATAGTTAAATTTTTCAGTCAAAGCTGGAATTACTTCGTTAGTGTATTTTTCTTTAAGACGGTTAGCCATTTAATACTTTCTCCTTTCCTTCGTGATTAGTCAAGCACTTCGCCTGATTTTTTGTTGTAACGAACTTTTTTGCCGTCAACAACTTTGTAACCTACACGTCCAGCTACACCGTTCTTGTCAAGAACTTGAACGTTTGAAGCGTGGATTGGTGCTTCTTTTTCCACGATAGCACCTTGAGGGTTTTCAGCTGATGGTTTTTGGTGTTTTTTGATGATTGCAACACCTTCAACAACAACTTTGTTTACTTTTGGAAGAGCTTTAAGAACTACTGCTTCAGTTCCTTTGTCTTTACCAGCAATAACGCGAACTTTATCGCCTTTTTTTACAAACATTTGAGTATTTCTCCTATTATTTCTTACGCCCTAATGGGCACCCTGAACATATCAGGGGACTAAGTTTGTGTTAATTCAGATTAAAGTACTTCTGGCGCCAAAGATACAATACGCATGTATCCACCTTCACGCAATTCACGTGCAACAGGGCCAAAGATACGAGTTCCACGAGGAGTTTTGTCATCACGGATGATTACTGCAGCGTTGTCATCAAACTTGATGTATGAACCGTCTGAACGGCGAGCACCAGTTTTTGTACGTACGATAACAGCTTTAACAACATCACCTTTTTTAACAGCTCCACCTGGTGTAGCTTGTTTAACAGTTGCAACGATAACGTCGCCGATGTTAGCGAATTTACGTCCTGAACCACCAAGAACTTTGATAGTCAAGATCTCACGAGCACCGCTATTATCAGCAACTTTTAAGCGACTTTCTTGTTGAATCATTTCAATTGTCTCCTTTTAGTTTTATTAGATAATAACAGCTTCTTCCACAACCTCTACAAGACGGAAGCGTTTTGTAGCTGAAAGTGGACGAGTTTCCATGATACGAACGATATCGCCTTCTTTAGCAACGTTGTTTTCATCATGTGCTTTGTATTTTTTAGAGTAGTTGATACGTTTACCATAGACTGGGTGGTTACGTTTAGTTTCAACTACAACTGTGATTGTTTTATCCATCTTGTCAGATACTACGCGTCCAACAAGGGTTTTACGTTGATTACGTTCCATTATTAGAATTGCTCCTTTCCCAATCTATTATTTAATTTCAGATTGCACAGTTTTAATACGTGCAATTTGTTTTTTAACTTCGTTCAAACGGGCAGTTTGATCAAGTTGACCTGCTGCAGCTTGGAAACGAAGGTCGAAAAGTTCTTTCTTAAGTTCGTTTTCTTTTTTAGCAAGCTCTTCTTGAGACAAGCCACGAAGCTCAGCAACAAACTTTTTGATTTCTTCAAGTTTCATGTCTTCTCCTTATTCTGCTTCACGTTTCACGAATTTAGATTTAACTGGCAATTTGTGGCTAGCAAGACGAAGCGCTTCACGTGCAACTTCTTCAGAAACACCTGCGATTTCGAACATTACTTTACCACGTTTAACTGGTGCTACCCAACCTTCAGGTGCCCCTTTACCAGAACCCATACGTACACCGATAGCTTTAGCAGTGTATGATTTGTGTGGGAAGATCTTAATCCAAACCTTACCACCACGTTTCATGTAACGAGTCATGGCAATACGAGCAGCCTCGATTTGACGGTTTGTAATCCAGTGGCTAGTTGTAGCTTGAAGACCGTATTCACCGAATGATACTTCTTTACCACCTTTAGCCTCACCGCGCATTTTTCCACGGAATTCACGACGGTGTTTAACACGTTTAGGTACTAACATTTGTTATTTGCCTCCTTTAGTGTTTTTACGGGCTGGAAGAACTTCTCCACGGTAGATCCAAACTTTAACACCAAGTTTACCGTAAGTTGTGTGAGCTTCTTCCCAAGCGTAATCGATATCAGCGCGAAGTGTGTGAAGTGGAACTGTCCCTTCTGAGTATCCTTCTGCACGGGCAATATCTGCACCGTTCAAACGACCTGATACTTGAGTTTTGATCCCTTTAGCTCCAGCACGCATTGCACGTTGGATAGCTTGTTTTTGTGCACGACGGAAAGCAACACGTTGCTCAAGTTGACGAGCAATAGTTTCACCAACAAGGTGAGCGTCCAAATCAGGTTTTTTGATTTCAACGATGTTGATGTGAACTTGTTTTCCAGTCAATTTGTTAAGTTGAGCGCGAAGAGCATCAACGTTTGATCCACCTTTACCGATAACCATACCTGGTTTAGCAGTGTGAAGTGAAACAATAACTTTGTTTACAGCACGTACGATTTCAATAGTTGAAACTGAAGCGTCTGCAAGCTCTTTTTGAATGAATTTGCGGATTGCCAAATCTTCGTGAAGGTAATCTGCGTATTCTTTTTCAGCATACCATTTCGCATCCCAATCACGGATGATCCCGACACGCAAACCAATTGGATGTACTTTTTGACCCACGAGTTTACCTCCTTATTTTTCTGACACAACTACTGTTACGTGAGTTGTGCGTTTGTTGATTGGTGAAGCTGAACCTTTCGCACGTGGACGGAAACGTTTCATTGTTGGTCCTTCGTTTGCGAATGTTTCAGATACTACTAAGTTAGCTTTTTCCAAACCAAAGTTGTTTTCTGCGTTAGCGATAGCAGAGTTAAGTGTTTTCTCAACAATGCGAGCTGCTTTGTTTGGAGTGAATTTCAAGATTGCGATTGCATCAGCAACGTTCTTACCACGGATAAGATCAAGAACAAGACGTGTTTTACGAGGTGAAACACGCACTGTACGAGCCATTGCTTTAGCTGAAGTAATTTCTGCCATTGTGTCCTCCTCCTATTAACGACGTGTTTTCTTATCGTCAGCTGCATGACCTTTGTAAGTACGAGTTGGTGCAAATTCACCAAGTTTGTGACCTACCATGTCTTCTTGGATGTAAACAGGAACATGTTTACGTCCATCATAAACTGCGATAGTGTATCCGATGAAACTTGGGAAAATCGTTGAACGACGTGACCAAGTTTTAATTACTTTTTTCTTTTCGTCATTTGCTTGAGCTTCAACTTTTTTCATCAAATGCCCATCGACGAAAGGTCCTTTTTTAAGACTACGTCCCATTTTGTAGTTTTCTCCTTTAAATTAAATGTACCACAGCGGCTTGCGCTAAGAAGCGCTACCGAGTTGGCGGATGTCATATACTAAGCGACTAAATTATTTTTCGTTACGACGACGAACGATAAGTTTGTCAGATTTAGCTTTCTTGTTACGAGTTTTAAGACCAAGCGCAGGTTTACCCCATGGAGTAGATGGCGCTTTACGTCCAACTGGTGCTTTACCTTCACCACCACCGTGTGGGTGATCGTTAGGGTTCATTACAGAACCACGAACTGTTGGGCGAACACCTTTCCAACGGTTACGACCAGCTTTACCAAGGTTGATAAGTGATTGTTGTTCGTTACCCACAGTACCGATAGTTGCACGACAAGTTCCAAGAATCATACGAACTTCGCCTGATTGAAGACGAACAAGTACGTATTTACCTTCTTGACCCAAAACTTGAGCAGAAGCACCAGCGGCACGGACAAGTTCAGCACCTTTACCTGGTTTAAGCTCAATGTTGTGGATAACTGTACCTACTGGGATGTTTGCAAGTGGAAGAGCGTTACCAACTTTGATATCCGCATCTGGACCTGAAACGATACGTTGACCTACTTCAAGACCTTTAGGTGCGATGATGTAAGCTTTAACCCCGTCAGTGTAGTGTACAAGAGCGATGTTTGCAGTACGGTTTGGATCGTACTCAATTGTTTTAACAACTGCTTCAACGCCATCTTTGTTACGTTTGAAGTCAATCAAACGGTAGTGGCGTTTGTGTCCGCCACCTTGGTGACGTACAGTGATACGACCATTGTTGTTACGACCAGCTTTGTTCTTAAGAGAAACAAGCAATGATTTTTCAGGAGTGCTTGTAGTGATTTCTGCGAAATCCAAAGAAGTCATGTTACGACGGCCATTTGTCGTTGGTTTATAAACTTTAATACCCACGTTAATTTCTCCTTTGATTATTCAGCTTCAGCTGCAAACAACTCGATTGCTTTAGAATCAGCTGTAAGAGTGATGATAGCTTTTTTAGTTTTTGAAGTGAAACCAGTGTAACGTCCTACACGTTTTTGTTTTGGTTTAACAGTTACAGTGTTCACGCTAGCAACTTTAACACCTTCAAATGCAGCTTCAACTGCTTGTTTGATCAAGAGTTTGTGTGCACGTGTATCAACTTCGAAAGTGTATTTTCCTGCTTCAAGAGCAATCATAGATTTCTCAGTGATAACAGGTTTTTTGATTACGTCATACAAATTCATTATGCAAGAACCTCCTCGATTGATGAGATAGCTTCTTTAGTAACAAGAAGTTTATCTGCGTTTACGATGTCAAGTACGCTTGCAGTTGCAGGAGTTGCAACAGTTACGTTTGCAAGGTTACGTGCTGAAAGTTCAGCGAATTTGTTTCCTTCTTCAACGATAACAAGTACTTTAGAATCGATGCTAAGAGCTGAAAGAACGTTTGCGAATTCAGCAGTTTTTGGAGCCGCAAATGAGAGAGCTTCAACCGCTACAAATTTATCTTCTGCAACTTTAGCTGAGTATACAGATTTCAATGCAAGGCGACGAACTTTTTGTGGAAGTTTGTATCCGTAAGAACGTGGAGTTGGTCCGAAGACAACACCACCACCACGCCATTGTGGTGAGCGGATAGAACCTTGACGAGCACGTCCAGTTCCTTTTTGACGCCATGGTTTACGTCCACCACCTGATACTGCTGAACGGTTTTTAACCGCATGAGTACCTTGGCGAAGGCTAGCACGTTGGCTGATTACGACATCAAATACTACTGATTCGTTTGGTTCGATACCGAAGATAGCGTCATTAAGTTCAACTGTGCTAACTTCTTTACCAGTTTGGTCAAATAGTTTTACGTTTGCCATTTTTAACTGATTTCTCCTTTCTTATTATTTAGCAGTTTTAACTGCTGATTTGATAGTGATAAGAGATTTCTTAGCACCTGGTACGTTACCTTTGATAAGGATAACATTTTTCTCTGGGATAACTTGTACAATTTCAAGGTTTTGAATTGTCACACGGTTGCCACCCATACGTCCTGCCAAGTGTTTGTTTTTGAAAACACGGTTAGGCGCTACAGGTCCCATTGAACCTGGACGACGGTGGTAACGAGAACCGTGAGCCATAGGTCCGCGTGATTGACCGTGGCGTTTGATAACACCTTGGAAACCTTTACCTTTTGAAGTACCAGTTACATCAACAATATCTCCAGCTTCGAATATGTCAACAGTGATTTCTGATCCAACTTCTAAGCCTTCAATGTTTTTGAATTCACGAATGAAGCGCTTAGGAGCTGTGTTAGCTTTCGCTACGTGGCCTTTGGCAGGTTTGTTGCTTAATACTTCACGTTTGTCATCAAAACCAACTTGAACTGCTTCGTAACCGTCTGTTTCAACAGTTTTAACTTGAAGCACAACATTTGGAGTAGCTTCGATGACAGTAACAGGGATAAATTCACCTGCTTCAGTGAAGATTTGAGTCATTCCCACTTTTTTCCCTAAGATTCCTTTTGTCATGAGAAAATACTTCCTTTACTTTAATAATGTATTTCAAAAAGTTTTTTATGAGCGTTTTTTATGCTCAAAAAAGTTTTTAACGAGCGTTTTTTATGCTCAATGAATCAATCTTTAAATTAAAGTTTGATTTCGACGTTCACACCACTTGGAAGATCAAGTTTCATCAAAGCGTCAACTGTTTTTTGAGTTGGGTTGATAATGTCGATGAGACGTTTGTGTGTACGCATTTCAAATTGTTCGCGAGAATCTTTATATTTGTGAGTCGCACGAATAATTGTGTAGAGACTACGTTCAGTTGGAAGTGGAACTGGCCCAGCAACTGTCGCACCAGTGCGAGTTGCAGTTTCTACGATTTTTCCAGCCGCTGTATCAAGCGTACGGTGTTCGTAAGCTTTCAAACGGATACGAATTTTTTTGTTTGCCATTTTTTCTCCTCTTTCGTCTATTTAAGATAATAGGCTAGCTCCTCAAGAAAACCAACACGGATTGCGTGGCAGTGCAACCAGGCGTGTCGCAACCTCTTGTATCATAGCTAAGCACTGTTTTAACAGCACCATAATATAATAACAGAAGAACCCATTCATTGCAAGGTATTTTTGAAATTTTTCCCTTGTTTTATTTTATTTTTAAACTAAATAAAGAATCCACCTTTCTAGATGAATTCTTTATTAATTATCTCGAGTATAGTCATATCCCATATGCTCATAGGCTTTAGCAGTTGCGACACGTCCTGTTCGTGTACGCATAATGAAACCTTTTTGGATTAGGTAGGGTTCATACATATCTTCTACTGTTTCTCGCTCTTCAGCAATATTAACTGATAAAGTACCTAAGCCAACTGGGCCTCCCCCATACATCTCAATCATAGTTCGGAGGATTTTTTGGTCAACGTAGTCTAACCCTTCATGATCTACATCCAGCATAGTCAATGCCTGATCTGCAATCTTATCGTCAATGACACCATCACCCATGATTTGAGCATAGTCTCGCACGCGCTTAAGCAGGCGGTTAGCAATACGTGGTGTTCCACGACTACGCCGTGCTAATTCCAAGGCAGCCTCTGGTGTTATTGTCATTTCAAAGATTTCCGAAGTACGTTCTACAATCTCTGTCAAATCAGGTAACTCATAATATTCCATATGACCATTGATTCCAAAGCGAGCTCTCAAGGGATTTGACAGCATACCTGCTCGTGTGGTCGCACCAACCAAAGTAAAGGGAGGCAGGTCTAGATGAACACTACGACTTGTTTCACCTGCTCCAATCATGATATCGATGTAGTAATCTTCCATAGCGCTATAAAGAACTTCTTCCACTGCCATAGGCATACGATGAATCTCATCAATAAATAAGATGTCTCCCGGCTCCAAGTCATTGAGTATGGCAACTAAATCACCAGCCTTTTCAATTGCCGGCCCAGATGTTTGCTTCAAATTCACTCCCATCTCATTGGCGATTACAAATGCCATAGTCGTTTTACCCAAACCAGGTGGGCCAAACAAAAGGGTATGGTCTAGAGCCTCATCACGGAGTTTAGCTGCTTCTATAAAAATTTTTAATTGGTCCTTAACCTTATCTTGACCAATATATTCCTTAAAGTACTGAGGGCGAAGGGTACGCTCCACATACTCCTCATCTCCTAGTAAATCATTATCTAATATTCTTGCCATAGGCTTATTTTAGCACAAAACAAAAAACTGAGTCAAAATTTGTCCACAAAAAAAGAAGACAACTCTTATCTTCTTTTTTTTATTATTTTTTACCACCCTTAACAGGTTTCTGATTTGCTTTCGCGATAGCCTCTTTAATCGTATTGGTATATAATTTAGCCCCACGGTTAATAGAGTCACTATCGGAGCCAAAGTGAACCCCATCTGTACCATTCCAGATAGAAATATTTTCTTTAGCAACTTGATACCAATCAGCAACCGTCACAAAGTCATATTTCTTAGCCATCTCTAACTCATACTTACGTAACTGAACCAAAGATACGGCTTTACTTCCAGACTTACTACCATTATATGGTGTCACAAAGATGATATGGTGACCTTTAGGTAGATTTTTAATCATTTTATTAATGACCCCTTTATAGTCATCAATCTCATTAACACCACCAGCAATAACAACATCTTTTGCAAGGGCGTTACTATCTGCATAATCTTTAAGTAAATCATTAATAGTTGATAGATTACGGCTGACTACTGCATCTATAGCGACATTATCAATACTTGATTCAATCTGATCTTTCGACCTAAGAGCAACGGAATCCCCTAGAATTACCACTCCTTTATTCACACCAAAAGAGGTAGCTTGACTGTTTTCAGCATTGGTACGTGTTAATTTCATCTTCGTCTGAGCTTGTGACAATCCCTTAGCTACCAAATCTTTCTCAAAGTTCCCAACAGCTGGCGCAAAGAGAGAAATGAGCACTGTAATTAAGGTGAGCCCACTGAAGATATAGAGCACAATATGTCGGTAAGGTGTCAAGTCCAAATCTATTCCAAAGAGACTTCCCTTTCTTCCCGCAATAAACGGCTCTATTATATAGTAGGAAAGTGTTGCAAAAACGATTGACAAAATTGTTGTCAGTATGACTGCAATGATATTATTGGTTAATTGGCTGAAGATAATATATAGCGGCCAGTGGAACAAATAAACGCTGTAACTGATTTCCGCCAAATAACTAATAAAAGCAGGCTCTGATTTGCCAGGTAGCTTCTCATGGAGAATACGTGCGGAGTAAATCATGACAGCTGTAAACAAACTAGCCAAAACAAACCCAAATAGATAGGTAATACGTTCTTCAAAATGAAGGACTAAGCCCAACAATAAGAGCAGAGCAAAGCTACCAACCATATAAAGAACTGTCTTTTTAAGTTCCCATAGGTGAACATTTTTCTTAAACCTAGCAGTCGTCTCATGTACACCTGAAAGTGTCGCAAGAATCGAACCTAAAAAGAAAGGATAAGCGTGCGTGATTGAAGAAAAATACAAGCGAGAAAAACCATCAACAAAGAAAGCACTAATAAACATTGATAGGAAACTCACCGTAAAGCAGGTAAGAGATACCATGAAAACTAGGCCTCTAAATTGATTTTGATGCTTAACAAGCTTTGCTAGGAACCAAAGTAAGGCACCCCAGAGAATATAATAATGAACCTCAATAGCCAGACTCCATGTATGGAGGTAGATATGCTGGTTAAACTGATTCTCATAATTCCCCCCAGTTAAAATTTCATAATAGTTAGTTACAAAACCAATAACAGAGGTGATCTGATGCCCGATGCCTGCAATGAAATCATTTCGAACCAAGAGTGCTAAAGGGGTACAGATAAGAACCATCAGTACAAGTGGGGGTACTATACGGTAAAAGCGTCGTCGCATAAAACCAAGATAATCAATGCGATGTGTCCTAGACATCTCATCAATCAAAAGTGCCGTAATCAGATAGCCTGAAAAGGTAAAGAAGACATCAACACCAATGAATCCCCCAGGAAGAACGCTTGGAAAAAAATGATAGACAAGAACTAAAAGGAGCCCTGTCACACGAATATAAGAAAACCAGTTAATTCTCATCCTTTAAAAATCCCTTGTGTAAATTTTCCTTTGTAGATAACCTTATTTTCAGTAGTCAATTTTCCTTGGCCATCTGCTTGACCAGACTTGAACTCTCCTTCATAAGTCCAACCTTCGTGAGATTTAAAAGTTCCTTGACCATTAAAAGAACCATTTTTAAATCCACCCGTATAGGTATCACCATTATCATAGGTCAGAGTTCCTTGACCGTTTAAACGATGGTTCTGCATCTGACCTTTATAGGTGATTTTAGTCCCATCAATTTTAATAGAATGTTGCGTTTTTATAGTCACCAACAACAAGGACAGAGCGCATAAAATAATAAGCCCTACCGTGATATGCTCAAATTGATTACGATTAATATCAATATTTTTGAAATCAAAATTCTTTAGCTGTTTAAAATTCATTGTCTATCCCTAATCCACTGTAGCCAATCTTGGCAAGCTGCAGTTACCAAATTGTATGTTTCTTCAAAATCACCTGTGTACCATGGGTCTGGAACCCCACCAGGTCTAAAGAGCTTAATTTTATCGTCATAACGACCCGCAGATACTTGTAGGAGATCCTCAACATTTGACTCATCCATCCCCACAATCAGATCAAAGAATTCAAAATCTGACTGACTTATCTGTTGTGAGCCTTTGGAAGAATCAAAAGAAACCCCATATTTCCTTAAAATCTTTTGAGTTCCTTGGTGAACTGGATTTCCATGTTCCCAAGACGAAGTTGCACGACTTTCAATATGCAAAGACCCATCTTGGTCAAGCGCTTTCATTATAAACTCCGCCATAGGGCTTCGACAAATATTTCCCAGACAAACAAATACAACCTTATTCATTACTCACCTCTTACCCCAAAGCTATTAAGAAATTTGCTCACTTATTCTCTTGGTTACAATTGTTGCTATACTCCTAAATCATGAAAGTAGGTTCTCGTTAATTTTCATTTAATCAAACCATATTATACCGAAAAACTAATCAAATAGAAAGATTTCTCTTCTAATACTATCGAAAAATTGACACGCGTTTTTTTTAACAGTTACCAAGTCATTTAGGACCTTATTATGTTTACTGACTAAAGAAAAAAAGAACCTAGTTTCCTAGATTCTTTATCTTCATTATTAGATATTTGACCAAACACTCTCAAGAATGTTTGTTTGTTCACGTCCAGGTCCTACAGAGAAGGTAGAGATACGTATACCGACCAACTCACCAATACGACGAACATAATTACGGGCATTTTCAGGAAGCTCATCTAAACTACGGCAACCTGTAATATCCTCTTCCCAACCTGGCAATTCTTCATAAATTGGTTTACAACGTTTCAATTGCTCAAGGCTAGCCGGATAGTAATCAATGCGCTCACCATCAAGATCGTAGGCTACACAAATTTTCACAGTATCAAGACCAGAAAGAACATCGATACAGTTCAAGCTAAGGTTTGTAATACCTGATACACGACGGCTATGACGCATTACCACTGAGTCAAACCATCCCACACGACGTGGACGTCCCGTTGTTGTTCCATATTCATGGCCAACTTCACGGATACGTTCACCCACTTCATCAAACAACTCAGTTGGGAAAGGACCATCGCCGACACGACTTGTATAGGCCTTACATACACCCACAACCTTATTAATTTTAGATGGCCCAACACCAGAACCAATTGTAACACCACCAGCAACTGGGTTTGATGACGTTACAAATGGGTATGTTCCTTGGTCAATATCAAGCATAACTCCTTGAGCTCCTTCAAAGAGGACACGTTTACCTGCATCAAGAGCATCATTCAAGATAACAGATGTATCTGTGACGTATTGTTTAATTTGTTGTCCGTAGGCGTAGTATTCTTCGAAAATCTCATCGAATGATAACTCTTCAGACTCATACATCTTACTGAAAAGACGGTTTTTCTCAGCCAGGTTTGTCTTCAAGCGACTAGCAAAGATTTCTTTGTCCAAAAGATCGGCAATACGGATACCAACACGCGCAGCCTTATCCATATAGGCCGGACCGATACCTTTGTTAGTTGTACCAATTTTATTGTCACCTTTAGCAGCTTCTTGCAGTTGATCAAGTTTAATATGGTATGGCAAGATAACATGTGCGCGGTCAGAAATGCGAAGATTCTCTGTTGATACACCTTCTGTATGAAGATATTCCAACTCTTTGACAAGTGATTTAGGATTCACTACGACACCATTACCAATGACAGAGATTTTCTCTGGGAAGAAAACACCTGATGGAATCAAGTGCAATTTGAATTTCTTACCATCGATAACAATCGTGTGACCTGCATTGTCCCCACCTTGATAACGTGCAATTACTTCGGCATCTTGACTTAGGAAGTCTGTGATTTTCCCTTTACCTTCATCACCCCACTGGGTACCTATAACAACTACTGATGTCATATTATTTTGATAACGGACAGCTCCATCTTTACGAGACTGTCCCCACCTTTCTTGAAAAACTTCACGGTGGGAATTTCACCCACAAGTTTTGCGTTACAGTTTATTATATCAGAAAAGAGACTAATTGTTCAACGATGAAATCTTTTATATCAAAATATTCTGACAGTTACAATCCAGATTGCAACTAATTACTTACTATATTTTTTTAATCTCATATCTTATATAGAGCTATCAACTATTTTATGAGTAAATAGTTATAGCAGTTTTTTAACCTTCTTCATATAATTGTTTAACTGCTTTTGATTCTTTAAAACTATTGTTTTGTCAGGATACTTTTTTTACAACAACTTTAAATTTCGTTACATTCTTTTGTGAACGTCCATCTAATAGAATCCATTTCACAAATTCGAAATCGAATTTTTCATTACAATTTTCCGCCATGCTAGGACGCGTCTGCCCCTTGTATCTTAAATATCGTCTAAAAGCCCGATAGAGACAATTAACTCTGTTAAAGTTGAAATATATAATACAGTCTGCTTCTCTCATACGTTTTTCATAAAGACAAGTCGAGTAGTTACCTTCGATAATCCAATCATGTTGTAGCATAAATTTTGACATATCGTCAGCCATTTCATTATCGGTTCGCTCTTGCCAATTTGATGTAAAATGAATTTTATCTAAATGAAGAACCTCACAATTGTAGTGTTGACCTAAAAAGTTTGCCAAAGTAGACTTTCCAGAGCCACTATAGCCAATGATTGCAATTTTCAACACATGCCTCCTTCTTCAATTCTATTGCTTGACTGATATTATAACATAAAGCAGATATCTTACGAGGCAATAATTCATGTTTAAACAAGCAAAAAAAGCCTTGTAAATCAAGGCTTTTCCTGTTGTATTTAGATGCCCCCTACAGGTAGTTTATAGAGATTTATACATATAGAGAAAAGGATTTTTATTGATTTTATGCGATTTTAGTATCTTTATATTTTAAAAGAATTTTTGTTTCGCAACAAATTCGCAACAAGTTTTGTTTCATATTTTATCTTATACTACATAGTTAAATATAATTTTTAATAAAGTAATTTAATAACAATAATATAGATAAAAGGGAGAGAATGAATGCTAAGCTTATCACAAGACTAACGCTCATATAATTCAGTAAAAAACTTAAAGCATATAAAATTAATAATCCACTTATCCTAGAGATTGTTGACTTGAGAGATATTAACGAAGATATTGTTTTCGTTGATACCTGTTTATTAAAATATATATTTAGGACAAATTGAATTATATAAAATATAAAGACATATAAAATATAGGCTATAAGATAAACTACGGGCAAGTTTGATAAGAAAAATAAAGGCAAGGCAATAACTAATAAGAGAAATAATCGATAGTTAACTAACTTTTGTAGTTTGTCTGTATGTATAGAATAGGATAGGATACTGATTATTTGAAAAAGAAAATAGAAAGCTGTGAAATATCGTTTATCAATACCTTTTTCCAATAAAAAGGATTGCCACAATTGAAAATGTGCTTGAAAAAATAACTGTGTTAATAAGTCAAAAACAATAATAACTCTAAGAATACTATTTTCTTTTAGCTCTTTAAAACTTATAGAAATTTGTTTCTTAAAAGTATCTATATTTATTTTTTCTTTATAGTAATCTCTATCTTCTTGGAAGAAAAAGCCAATATCAAAAATAGATAAACAAACTAATATTATAGCAATAATATATATTTTTATACCTATCATAAAATATAGAATACCACCTATACCACTACCGATAATCATAGATGCAAATTGAATTTTATTATCTTTAGAAATAAAAGATTCAATAAGTTTATCATTAGATGAACGTTTCAATTTATTTATTAAATAGGAATCCAAAGTACCGCTTTCAAATGCTGCTGCAATCCCATATATAAACCAAGCTAAATATAAAAAATAGAAGTTGGAAGATATAAGGACAATAAGAAACATAATTATTAATAAAACTCTTGATGATAAGTATAAATACTTTCTTGACCAATTGTCTGATAGCATTCCACTTGGAAATTCAAACAATATAATTGCTAGACTGTATGCAGACTGTATTATTAATATTTGAGAAATTGATAGTCCTTTTTCTAGTAATAAGACTGTAAGTATTGAATGAGGTAGTGTATAGGCAACTGTAACTAAGAAAGTTGCAAATAGATAATGAAAAATTTGTTTTTTAATCATCTAGTGTGCCACCACATATACTACAGTTAGGGTCCTTGGTATTAGGTAGGACATACTTTTCAAAGGAGTTACTATTAATACCCACTCGAGCATTAAGGGATTTTATACTATCATTATTACCTGCAAAATATTGAATAATATCCGATAGCGCTAAATCACATGCTAGTGAATTATTAATAATACTTGATGGTGAGGCATATTGTTTATGCAACTGTGCCATTGTTTCATCATTAGAATTAATCTCGCCGTTGATTGAAAATGTTCCATAACAGAAAGGACAAGAAGTTTTGTGAGGAATAACAAAAGGACTGATTACAGCAATATCATTTAAATAACCAATATTTACAAATGGAACATTATTGGTGAGAAAGTATTTTGATGATATTGAAACAGCAGTATCGTCATCTCCAGATAATATCCCAAACATTGAATTAGTATCTTTGCCCTCAAGAATATTATTGATATTATTAGTACTTATAAACTCTGTATATACTTCAATATCAAGATTAGGATTACGTAATTTTAGTGCATCAGCAATTACTTCTGACTTGTATTTTCCGATATCGTTTATCGTAAATAGAAATTGTCTATTTAAGTTACTTCTTTCAATTTTATCACCGTCGATAAGAACTAATTTTTTAGGAGAGTAGACCGATAAAGCATAACTCATAAAGTTTCCAATGCCACCACAACCAATAACGACAAAGGTTGTTTCTTTAAATTTAGTTAGAACATCTTGAACGTTATTTATTATTAGGTCCAGATAAAGTCCGTTTTTAAATTCCATAGTATCTTCTTTTTGGAAAACAGCTTTACTAGTAGTGATTAATTTATTAGCTACTAATTTTTTAAAAACCGACTTATCAATATTATTACTATCTAACCAGTTTAAGATTTCATCTTCATCTTTTTCTGTAAGTAGAAATTCTAGAATCTTTAGTGATAAATTGAATTCATCATCATTAACTGTATATTGTTTACTGCCAATACCAATTAAGTTTTCATTAGATTTTAGTGTAGTAGCGGTTAAGCTTGTTTTGTATTTCATAAATTAATCCTTCCCATTTATAATAAAAAAATCTATTTAACTATATCAAGAGATATAGCCAAATAGATTAAACCGATTAACCAAGTGTGGTTAGTTCAAGATTGTCCCTTTCATATTGGGTACCTCCTTCATATTTTTAGACAATTATACGCCGCATGAAAAATAATGTCAATTCAAAAAATTCTGAACTTTACTTTTTTTAATTTTTGTTATTTTTTTATTTTCATATTGGTTGAATTATATTGTATCTAAAGTATTAAATTATATTCTCATAGGATTCTAGTTATTGAACTTAGGGGTGGTTTTCATTGGTTACTTTTAGGTTACTACCTTTTTTATTTGCTTCCCACCACCTCAACTGACGTTCATTACTATCTATCATTTCCAAAATAAAATAGAGCTCATCTTTCATTGATTGAGGGAATTCTATTGCTTGTATGGGTAGTGTAAAATAAGTTGTGTAAACACAAAAAGGAATAAATCCGTTATAGTA